>Ga0172382_10003562_pt1 | contig 24572 bp, 22 predicted proteins | sample Leawel138RmetaG_FD_122245 | JGI IMG/M metagenome (GOLD analysis project Ga0172382, IMG submission 122245) | Leachate microbial communities from a municipal landfill in Southern Ontario, Canada - Leachate well 138R metaG | ecosystem: Engineered > Solid waste > Landfill > Unclassified | place...
GCCCACGAGTTCGCTCATCTGCGCCACCAGCACGGACTCGCCATCCGCATCGCCCAACTCAACGCGCTGCTGCTGCCGGGTACGCGGGCCAGCCGAGCGCTCGAACGCACCACCCGCCTGCAAATCGAGCTCGCTGCTGACGATGCGGCCGCACGTCAGGTCGGCGCTGCACACCTCGCAAATGCGCTCACTGTCCTCGCGGCCGCAACACACGACGTCGGCATGACCCTCCGTGCCCAGCGCCTCACCCGGAAGCGCTGGCCTGCCGCTCAGCATCGTCGACTCCCGCAGGGCTTGCGCGCCGCTCCCCAGCTGCGCTGACCTTGTCGCTCAGCCCGCTCGCGCAAAGCTTCATACATCTACATCTTGTAGTCTTGTGCGAGGAATCCGCGGAGAGGACAATGGGCGATGGACGTTACTAGGGAGCAGGAGCTCACCATCAGCGGCATGACCTGCGGCCACTGCGCCCAGACGTTGACCACGGCGCTCAGCGCGCTCAGGGGAGTCGAGAACGTCGACGTCGACGTGGCCTCCGGGAGGGTGATCCTCAACGTCGCCCACCCCCTCAGTACCGAGTTCCTCACAGGCATCGTCAGCGAGGCCGGCTTTGAACTCACCGCCATCCGCGAGCGGGCACGATGAGCAGCAGCGCGGCCACGACCACGCCCGCTCAGGCCTCACGGGAGCGTTCGCCACGGCGCACTGCCGTCGCTCTGGCGATCGCGGCATTCGGTCTCCTTGCGATCATTGTTCCCCCGATCGTCGCCACGCTCCGCATCGGGCCGGCCGCCTATGAACAGATCTACCTCACCTTCCCTGGCTTCGACGTTGCCGTGCCGACCGCGCTCGGGCAGGGACTCGGCGATCTCGCCGCCATGCTCACCCTCGGCGCCCTGCTGTACCTCCTGTTCTTCCGTGACGCTCGCGGCAAACAGGCCAAACGGATCGAGCCATGCCTCGAACTCACCCTGCTGCGTATCGCCTCGGTCGCCTGGGCGATGGTGTCGGCCGGCATGGTGGTCTTCGAATCGCTCGACAGCAGCGGCATGCCCCTCGCGCGTCTCACGGAGCCGGGCGCATTCGCCTTCCTCTACGAGACGAGCGCCTTCCCGCGAGCCTGGACGGTGTCGCTGGTCGCCGCCGTCATTACCTCGCTCGTCTGCCAGTTCGTTACCCGGTGGACAGGGCTCCTCATCCCGCTCTGGATGACCTGCTTCGGCATCCTCGCCCCTGTGGTCGTCGGGCAGATCCTCGTCGGCCCGAATCATGACCTCGGCAGCGATGCCGGCACCTACCAGACCCTCGCCACCGGAGCGGTTTTCGGCGTCATCCTCATCGCCGCCATCCGAGCCGGGAGCGGCCGCACCCTCGACCCGGTCATCGTTACCCGCCTCACCACCTTCGTGCTCATCGGGATACCGCTGATCATTGCCACCGACGTCGTCCTGACTTGGTTCAAGCTCGCCGGATCGAGCCTCTTCGAGTCGGAGACGGGGTGGCAGATCCTCGCCCGCTGGACATGCCTGGCACTCCTCATCGCCGCCATGCTCGGCTGGCGTGCCGTCCAGCGCGCGAACCCGGTCAAGCCAGCACTGCTGCCGCCCGCCATCGCGACCCTGGCGATCGCCGGATGGGTTGGGATCACCGCAGCCATGACGAGGGTCCCGCCGCCCCACTACTTCCAGCCCACCAGCATCTCCCAGGTGTTCCTCGGCTTCGAGGTTGCCGAGGCGCCGTCGCTGCTGGTCTGGTTCACGCACTGGCGGCCCAATCTCCTCTTCATCGTGCTCGCGATCGCCGCCGTCGCCGCCTACCTCTGGGCGGTACGCGTGCTGCACACGCGCGGCGACCGATGGCCGATCGGCCGCACAATCTCATGGATCGGCGGCTGGTGCGTCATCGTCTTCGCCACAAGCTCCGGCTTCGGTAAGTACTCGGCCCCCGACTTCGGCACACACATGATCGTGCACATGAGCCTGAACATGCTCGCCCCGATCCTCCTGGTGATGGGCGGCATCATCACCCTGCTACTGCGGGCAACCCGATCCGAGCCCACCCGCCCAGCGGGACTGCACAACTGGATCACCTGGGCGCTGCACTGGAAGGTGCTCCGCCTCGTCTACAACCCGCTGTTCGTGTTCGTGCTCTTCGTTGGCTCCTACTACGGGCTGTACTTCACCGGGATCTTCGAAGAGGGCATGCGGTTCCACTGGGCGCACCAGCTCATGAACGTCCACTTCATCATCGCCGGATATCTCTTCTACGGGCTCGTCATCGGGGTCGACCGACCGCCGCGCCCTCTGCCGCACATCGGCAAGCTCGGCTTCGTGCTCGCCGCGATGCCGTTCCACGCGTTCTTCGGCGTGATCCTGATGATGGCTGATGGTGAGTGGATCGCGGAGAACTTCTACCTCTACTTCGGGCTGCCCTGGACAGACCTCCAAGCCTCTCAGTACCTCGGCGGCGGCGTCGCCTGGGCCGGCGGCGAGCTGCCGCTGCTGCTCGTCATCATCGCGCTCGGCATCCAATGGTCCCGGCAGGACGCCAAAGAAGCCCGCCGCAAGGATCGGCACCTGGACTCTGGCCGCGACGAGGAGTTCGACGACTACAACAAGATGCTCGAAACTCTCGCAAATCGGCGGCAAGCCGCAGGCCCGGGACGGCCCGCACCCCCAAGTGAAGAGGAGGCCACGCCGTGACCCTCGCCCACGATGTCGTCGAGCCGTTGCAGCTCGATGTCTCAGGCATGACCTGCGCCGCCTGCGCGGGACGCGTCGAACGCGCCCTGAACAAGATCGAGGGCGTCACTGCGAGCGTGAATTATGCGACCGAGCGCGCCATCGTCTCTGGCCTCGGCGCCGCTCGCGCGAGCGAAGCACTTGAGCGCGTCGAGAAAGCCGGCTACGGCGCGCGCATCCATGATGACGCCGACGACGCCTGGTCGAAGCGCGCCACCGAGGTGCGCATCACCTCTTTGCGGCGACGGCTCATCCTCGCCGCCGTGCTCACGGTGCCGCTCATGGATCTCACGATCGTGCTCGCCCTCGTCCCCGACTGGCGCTTCCCCGGCTGGGAATGGCTCTGCGTCGCCCTCGCCGTGCCGATCGTCACCTGGGCGGCCTGGCCGTTCCACAAGGCCACACTCAGGAACCTCCGCCACGGCGACGTCAGCATGGACACTCTCGTCTCCCTCGGCATCGCCGCCTCCTTCGGCTGGTCGGTTGTGACGCTGCTGTTCGGCATCGAGGGAAGTGGGGCGGGGTACTGGCTTGGCATTGGCGCTACTCCCGAGGGGGCAAACGCCATCTACCTCGATGTTGCTGCCGGCATGACCACCTTCCAGCTGGCGGGCCGCTACTTCGAAACCCGTTCCCGCCGCAAGGCCGGCGATGTACTCGGCGCCCTCAGCGAGCTCGTCTCCACGCACGTTCGCATCCAGCGCGACGGCGCCGAAGAGATCGTGCCCGCAGTCGAGCTCCGCGTCGATGACGTGTTCGTCGTGCTCCCCGGCGAAACTCTCCCCGCCGACGGCACCATCATCGTCGGTAGCGCCGACATCGACGCCAGCATGCTCACCGGCGAACCGCTCCCCGTCACTGCCTCGAGCGGCGATGCGGTGATCGGCGGCACGATCAGCACCAACGGCCGCCTCGAAGTGCGCACGAGCTCGGTCGGTGCACACACTCAGCTCGCGCAGATGGCCGCCCTCGCCGAACAAGCCCAGGCCCGCAAAGCCCGCGTGCAGACCCTCGTCGACCGCGTCACCCGCTACTTCGTACCCGGAGTGATCGTTCTCGCCATCCTCGTCACCACTGGGTGGATGCTCGCCGGCCGCTCCTTTGAAGAGGCCTTCGGGATCGGGATCTCCACCCTCATCATTGCCTGCCCATGCGCCCTCGGGCTCGCCACTCCGACCGCGCTCATGGTCGGCATCGGCCGGGGCGCCAGCCTCGGCATCCTCGTGAAGGGGCAGGACGCGCTCGAGGCGAGCGGCACGATCACCACCGTGGTGCTCGACAAGACCGGTACCCTCACCACCGGCGAGATGACCGTGCGCAGCATCGCCACCGTTCCCGGCGTCGCCGAGCACGAGCTGCTACGCGTCGCCGCCTCCGTGGAGCAGGGATCGGAGCACCTCATCGCCCGTGCCATCGTCGCGGCCGCGAAGCAGCAGATCGCCGACCTCGACCCCGTCAGAGACTTCATCGCCGTGCCCGGCCGGGGCGCCTCCGGCGCCGTCGCCGGCGACACCGTCCACATCGGTAGCCTCGCTTACCTGGACGAGCAAGGCGTCTCAACCGGTGCCGCCCGCGTCTACCTCGCCGAAGCCGACCCCACAGAAACGGCTGTGTTCGTCGCACAGGCGGGAGGCCTGATCGGACGCTTCGGCCTTGCCGACACCATCAAGCCGAACGCCCGTGCCGCAATCCAAGCGCTGCAGCAGCAGGGCCTCACCACGGTGCTGCTCACCGGCGACTCCCGAGCCGTCGCAGAGGATATCGCCAGCACCCTCGGTATCGATCGCGTCTCCGCAGAAGTGCTGCCGGCCGAGAAAGCCGATGCGATCCGCGAGCTGCAAGCTGCAGGGGCGCGGGTAGCCATGGTCGGCGACGGCATCAACGACGCCGTCGCCCTCGCTGCCGCCGATCTCGGCCTCGCCGTGGTCTCCGGCACCGACATCGCCCTCAAATCGGCCGACATCATCCTCGTTCGGGAAGACCTCGCCGTGATCCCCGAGGCGATCGAACTGTCGCGGCGTACCCTGCACACCATTCGTGTGAACCTCGGCTGGGCGTTCGGATACAACCTCGCCGCGATCCCGATCGCCGCCGCCGGTTTCCTGAATCCCCTCATCGCCGCCGGTGCGATGGCGCTCTCTTCGGTGCTCGTCGTGTTCAACAGTCTCCGGCTGCAAAACTACCGCCGTAGGGCCTAGCCCGGGGGTATCCAGATGCGACCGCCCCAGTATGCGCACTTCGACGTTGCCCCGATCTCGAAGCGTCGACTGCGCTGGGAGCTCGCGATCGTACTCAGCCTGTCCTTCGGCTATGCGGGCGTGCAGTCGATCATCACGATCCTGCACCGCCTCAGCCAGGAGACCGCGCTCGCCTCCCAGACGGCCACCATCAACCGGCCGCTCGCCGAGCAGCCTTTCTTCGACCTCGCTTACCAGCTGCTCGGCTTCGTGGGGGAACTCGCACCTGTCGCGCTCGTGGCGTACCTGCTCTGGCGCACAGCGGCCCCGCACCTGGGAAACCTCGGCCTCGGACGGCTCCCCGGCAGGGGCGGCCGGTGGTGGCTGGCAGACACCGGCTGGGGTGTCGTGCTCGCGGCTGCGATCGGGATCCCGGGGCTCGCGTTCTACCTCTTCTCGCGCATCATCGGGATCAACGCGAACGTCGTACCGACCGCCCTCGACGCCTACTGGTGGACGGTGCCCGTGCTGATCCTCTCCGCCCTGCGTGCAGCTCTCGGCGAGGAACTCATCGTCGTCGCCTACTTCTTCGACCGTATGCGACGCCTCGGGGTCGGCCCGATCTCCACCATCGTCTCAAGCGCACTGCTGCGCGGCAGCTACCACCTCTACCAGGGCATCGGCGCATTCATCGGCAACGTGGTCATGGGGCTCCTCTTCGGCTGGGTCTACCACCGCTGGGGGAGGTCGTTGCCGCTCATCGTCGCGCACTGGCTGCTCAACATCGTCAGCTTCGTCGGCTACCCGCTCGCGCTGCTGCTCTGGCCCACTCTCTTCCAAGTCGCGCCATAGCAGGCCGACTACCCGTTCATGAGCAGCAGCATCGCCGTCATCCCCGCCGCCATCAGGCAGTGGCAGAGCGCGTGCAACCGATCCCCGCGAACCGTCGCCGCGCGGAAGGCCCACCACAGTGCGATCGCTGCGCTTCCAGCCACAAACACCACGTTGACGACGTCCACCCACACCGGGGTGGTCATCGCCAACATCATCGCCTCATCAGCGGCCTCTCCGTGGCCGCCACCGTGCTCCCCGCCGCCCATGTCCGCCATGAGCAGCGGCATCGCCGCGATCATCCACACCATCGCGCCAGCGAGCCAGATATGCCCGGCGAGATCGACGCGGCGGGCCGGCAACGGCGCCTTCCAGAGCCCCGGCACTAGGGCGAGCGCAAGTACGGTGAAGACCACGATCTGCGCCCAGTTCGACGCCGCCGGAATCGACATCATCCAGCACATCGCGATCATCCCGGCGCTCATCACCAGGTGCATGAGGTGGATCGCCATCGACTCGAGCACCGGGCCGCGCCGCGCGCCGGGAGGGGGCCGGTGCGCGATGAGGCGCACGAGGCAGTACACCCCGGTGAACGCGAAGACGACGGTGAGAATCAGATTCCACGGGGAAGCCAGCATACCCACGAGCTTACATCTACATCATGTAGAGTACGGGCCAAGGCCCGCATCCCTCGAGGTTCCCCGAACCCGGGGGAGGGGAGGAGACATCCCGGGCGCCCGGCGCGGCCCAGAACCCCTGCGGCGTCTGCGAAAGGAATACTGACCATGACCGGACTCACCTTCGCCGTCGGCGGCATCCTCACCGCCACCGGCGTCGTCGCCTACTTCGCGTCCGACGCGAGCAGCATGACCGCACTCATCCCCTCCGCACTCGGCGTGCTCATCCTCGTCGCAGCCGTCATCTCACGCGCGCCGAAAGCCCGCCGCCACGCGATCCACGCCGCCCTCGCGATCGCCCTCCTCGGCGTCGCCGGCACCGCGATGAACGTGATGAAGATCGGGGAACTCTTCGCCGGCACCGCCGAGCGACCGAACGCCGTGATCGCGAGCACCGTCACCTTCGTCGTGCTCCTCGTATTCCTCGCCGTCGGCATCGCCTCCTTCGTCCGCGCCCGCCGCTACCGCGCGCAGCAGCCGACGAACGCCCCCGCCTGAGCCGCAACCGCAGTTCCCCGCATGTCCAGCCCCGAGTCCGAGCCCCACGCGCCGTCTGCAGTGTCGCCGTCCTGGGGCTGGGCACGGGGCACGCCGCCGCAGCTGCGCATCATGGAGACCGAACCGCTCGACTACCACAGCCTGCTGCGCGGCACCTCCGCCTACCGATGGTGGAAACCGCTCGCCCTGCTCCTGCTGTCAGGGGCCTTCTTCGGCATCCTCACCGTGGTAGTCACCGTGGCCGTCATCCCAGTGCTCCTGCTCACGGATCCCGACTATCCGGCGCAGGTCGCCGCCGGCACTGCCGCGGCGCTCGACACCCAACGGCCCGTCTCGGTACTCGTGAGCATGGTGTCGATCATCATCATGCTCCCGGCGGTGCTGCTCGCGATGCTCGTCCTCGGCATGCGGCCCATCGGCCGGATCTGGTCAGTCGCGGCCCGCATGCGCTGGGGGCTGCTCGGGCGACTGTTCGTCATCTCCGTGCTCGCGATCGCCGTGATGAACCTCGTCGGTATCGCCGCAGGCGTGCTCCTCGAGCCCGCCACCGACCCTGCAGCGGCTGCGAACGAGACTGCCTTCGATGCACGCGCCGCGCTGCTATCGATGCTGCTCGTGCTGCTCCTGGTGCCGCTGCAATCCACTGCCGAAGAGATCGTCTTCCGGGGACTCTTCATGCAGGTGCTGGGAGCCTGGCTCAGAAACCCCTGGTTCGCGATCCTGATCCCCTCGATCGGCTTCGCGTCCCTCCACATCTACGACATCTGGGGACTCCTCGCCGTCGGGTTGCTTGGCGCAGTATCCGCCTGGCTCACCTGGCGCACCGGCGGCCTCGAGGCAGCGATCGCGATCCACGTCGTCAACAACTACGTCGTTTTCGGCATCATGGCGTCGGGCCTCACCGGGGAAACCGCGCAGACCACAGGCGACGGCAGCGCCGCCGGACTGATCGGCCAGATCGCCGGTCTTGCGCTCTTCGCCTGGCTCACGCTGCGCGTCTTCACACGGGGCGGGTACGGCCGGCAGCGCATCGACCTCATCCAGCACACCTCCGCGCCGAAGGAGCGGGGAACCCGGTAGAGCGCCGCCGAGTCGACACCGGGAGAGCAGTCCCGCGTCGCACGCCCACACTAACCCAGAAATCGAGAGTAAGAGAGACACCATGGACGCCGACACTCGCCGCATCCTCGTGCACGCCCTCGGAGCCGTCCTAACAGTCGGCCTGCTCGGAGGACTCGCCGCCTGTGCCGCCACGAAGCCCGAGGTCACCCCCTCTGCCGAGGACGCCGCCCCCGCCGTCACGGTACGGGCCTACGACAACGCCTACGACATAGCCGAGGTCGAGGTTGCCGAGGGCGAAGCGGTGCGCTGGGTGTTCGAGGGACAGAACGAGCACGATGTCGTCGCCCAGGATGCGAGCTTCGTGAGCGATCTCATGCGACAGGGCAGCTTCACCCATGTCTTCGACCAGGCAGGCAGCTACGAATACGACTGTTCCATTCACGCGGAGATGAAAGGCGTCGTCAACGTGACGGCCGACTGACCCGTGCCCAGGATCCCGCATGCAGAGCGCCTCTGCCCGGCCGCTGCATTCGTATCGAGCAGCCGTCATCCGTTCAGCCTCCCCTTGTGTAGATTCGAACCATGACCACGAGCGCTGAGACACCGCTACGCCGACGACGCATCGGCTTCGCCTGGTTCTCGATCGTGGCCGGCATCGTCGGCTGGTTCGCCTCCTTCGAACTGCTCACCGAGTACATCAAGACCCTGCAGGAACCCACCCACGCGCCCAACTGCAACATCTCGAAGCTCGTCACCTGCGGGCCGAACATGGACTCCTGGCAGGGTTCCCTCTTCGGGTTCTCCAACACCATCATCGGCGTCACCGCCTTCACCGCGCCGATCCTCGTCGGGGCCGCGATCCTCGCCGGAGCACACTTCGCCCAATGGTTCTGGCGGCTCTACTGCCTCGGCCTCCTCGGAGGCATCGTCTTCATCACCTGGCTGCAGTACCAGAGCTTCTACTCTCTCGGCACCCTCTGCCCCTGGTGCATGGTCGTCTGGACGGCCATGATCCCGCTCTGGTGGGTCACCGTCGCGAAAGCCGGCGCCGACGGCCTCCTCCTCCCGGGCGACTCCGCCATGCGCGCGCTCAAAGGATTCGCGTCCTGGGCATGGGTCGCGATCCTCCTCCACTTCGTCATTGTCGCCACCGTCGCGCAGCTCGCCGTCGACTGGCTCTTGGAGTTCCGACTCTGACCTGCCATCGCGCATCTCGGCCACGCGTCTTGCAGATCGAGGTCGCGACCATTCGCGTGTGACTTTTGAAGTCATCGATCCCGCTTGTTCACCTCCTCCTTGATGGAGAGAAGGTGAGCCGCGATGACGGTTTCGATGCGGGTGATGTCGGCGGGCGACGGCTACAAGTATCTGCTCCGCACGGTGGCCGCAGGTGACGGTGACCGAGATCTCGCGACTCCGTTGACGCGGTATTACAACGCAGACGGAACGCCGCCTGGCCGATGGATGGGCAGCGGGCTTACCTCGCTTGGCAGTGGTCAGCTGCATAATGGCGACGAAGTGACCGAGGCACAGCTCCAACTGCTGATCGGTATGGGTCGTGATCCACTCACTGGTGATCCGCTTGGACGCGCCTACCCGGCGTATAGGTCGACTGCTGAGCGGGTTAAAGAGCGAGTCGGTGCGCTCGATCCGGACCTTGGTCCAACCGCTCGCGGCCGAGCTGCCGCAGAGATCGAAGCTGAGGAAGCCGAGCGTGGCACTCGACGGGCAGTGGCCGGGTATGACTTCACCTTCTCAGTCCCGAAATCTGCATCGGTGTTGTGGGCCGTTGCAGATGCAGGAACGCAATCGCTCATCGTCAACGCACACCATGCAGCGATTGCGGAGGTAGTTGCGTTCATGGAGCGCGAGGTTGCAGCGACTCGCGCCGGTGCAACCCCCGGAGACGGTGCCGTTGCACAGGTCGATGTGCGCGGATTGATCGCAACTGCGTACGACCACTACGACTCACGTGCGGGCGATCCTCATCTGCATACGCACGTCGTCATCAGCAACAAGGTGCAGACCGTGCTCGACAACAAATGGCGAAGCCTGGACGGCCGCCCGCTTCATGCTGCAACCGTGGCGCTCTCGGAGTTTCATGAAGCGGTGTTCGCTGATCACCTCACGCGGCTCTTCGGGGTTGAGTGGGAAACTCGGGATCGTGGGCGGGACCGTAATGAGGCATGGGCGATCGCGAAGGTCCCTGAACAGCTTGTGTCTGAATTCTCGTCGCGTTCGCGGCATATTAATGAGGAGAAGGATCGTCTCATCGCTGCATACGTGGCAAAGCACGGCAGGCAACCCTCCAGCACGACGATCATCAAACTGCGTGCCCAGGCGACGCTCGCGACGAGACCGGAGAAGAAGATCCATTCGCTCGCCGAACTCACCGCTCAGTGGAGGCAACGGGTGGGCAACATCTTTGGTGTCGATGCAACAGGTTGGGCACGTGAAGTCACAGCGAATGAGGCTCCGTTGCTTCTGCGCGCTGATGATGTGCCGCTTGACGTAGTTCGTGGGCTGGGAGAGAGCGTCGTGGCCACAGTTGGGGAAAAGCGTTCGACGTGGCGCCGCTGGAACCTCACTGCCGAAGCTGCCCGCCAAACGATGAAGTACCGTTTCGCCAGCACGCGTGATCGGGAAGCAATCATCGGCATGGTTGTCGACGCTGCCGAAGCCGTGTCGGTTCAACTCACGCCACCTGAATTCGCATCCAGCCCCGCCGTTTTTCGCCGGAGCGACGAGTCATCGGTGTTCCGACCAAAGAACTCCACGGTGTTCTCTTCCGGCGAGCTGCTCGACGCCGAGGAGCGACTGCTCCAACTCGCACACACAGCGACGGGACCGACGGTCTCGCTGGCGACGGTCGAACGCGTGACGCGGAAGCCTGACCGTAAAGGTTTGGTGCTGGGGGAGGACCAAGCGTCTGCGCTGACCGAGATCGCTGTCTCCGGTCGTGTTCTTGACCTGCTTATCGGCCCCGCGGGTGCCGGAAAAACCACCGCCATGGATGCACTACGCCGGGCATGGGAAAAGGAACACGGCCAAAGATCCGTCGTCGGGCTGGCGCCGTCTTCCAATGCGGCACAAGTGCTTGCCGAGGATCTCGGGATCACAACGGAAAATACGGCGAAGTGGTGGCAGAATCACCTGCGGGAAGGTGAGACCTTTCATCCGGGCCAGCTCGTCATCGTCGATGAAGCGTCGCTCGCGGGAACGCTCTCCTTGGACCGAATCACCCAGCTTGCCGCTGAGGCCGGGGCGAAAGTGCTGCTCGTCGGTGACTACGCACAGCTCCAAGCGGTCGACGCGGGCGGCGCCTTTGGGATGCTCACGCACGATCGTGATGACGTGCCCGAACTTGTCGACGTTCACCGCTTCACGCACGGCTGGGAAAAGCGCGCGTCTCTCGACCTTCGCCACGGCCACATCGACGTCGTCGACACCTACGACGAGAACCAGCGGATCGTTGACGGTGACACCGAGGAAATGATCGATGCGGCGTATGCCGCCTGGCGCAGCGATCATGTCGCGGGGCGCGCAACGGTTCTCGTCTCAGACTCCAACGAATCGGTGACCGCACTCAACAACCGAGCGCGCACCGATCTGATCCTCGACGGCACCGTTCATGGATCGCGTGAATCCGAGCTGCACGACGGGACGCATGCGGCATCCGGTGACATTATCATCACGCGCCGCAACGACCGTCGTCTGCTGGCAGGACGCGGATGGGTGCGCAATGGGGACCGCTGGAACGTCGTCGATGTTCGCCGCGACGGATCGATGCTTGTTCGACGGGCTGGAAGCTCCTGGGGGACGAGCGTCCTTCTGCCTGCCGACTACGTCGCAGAGCATGTCGAACTCGGTTATGCCGTGACATCCTTCCGAGCGCAAGGCCTCACCACCGATACTGCCCACGTGCTCGTCGACTCGGCTATGACCAGGGAGACCCTCTACGTGGCGATGACGCGGGGTCGAGACGCTAACGTCGCTTATGTCGCGGTAGATAAGCCCGATCCGTCCCATGTTGGTCCACATCCTGGTGAGAACGATGAAGTCACCGGCCGCAGCGTTCTCAATGGCGTTCTCCAGCATGTCGGTGCTGAACTTTCCGCACATGAAACGATCGCCGTCGAGCAAGAGTCCTGGGGAACCATTGCGCAGCTTGCCGCCGAATACGAGACGATTGCCGCGGCCGCGCAGCGCGATCGGTGGGCTGCCCTGGTGCGGACATCCGGTCTCAACGCAGAGCAGGCCGCGGAGGTGGTTGAATCGGATGCGTTCGGCCCGCTGACTGCCGAGCTGCGCCGCGCTGAAGCCAACCATCATGATCTCGCTGTACTGCTCCCGCGACTCGTTCGCGCGCGAGGTTTCGGCGACGCGGACGACATCGCAGCGGTAATGCGGCATCGGCTCAACGCCGCTACCGCTCGTCCTGCCGGAGCGGGGCGCGCTCGCAGGGTGCCGAGGCTCATTGCCGGGCTCGTACCCGAAGCGATGGGGTCGGTCGCTGATGACATGCGTCAGGCACTTGATGAGCGACGTGACCTCATCACGCAGCGAGCCGACGCAGTGCTCGGGAAAGCTATCGCTGAGAGCGAGCAATGGATCGCGTCACTTGGGGAAGCTCCCGCTGCCGGACCAGGCCGCGAACGATGGCTGTTGGCAGCGCTGACGATTGCTGCATATCGCGACCGATACTCGGTTACGACTCCGAGCCCGCTCGGGCTCCGGCCCGAGGCCACGGCGCAGCGCATCGATCATGCGAGGGCTGAAACGGCATTCAACGACATGTGTCGCATGAATGCGGCGCATCAAGAGGCGCAACCCCGTCGTGCGCAGTCTCCGAGTGCGCACGAGAGGCGTGGGGCTCTAACCTAGATGCTCCACTCACTCCAGCCTTATGGTGAATACAATGCAATCAGCGCGACAAACGGTTTCATTCATAGCGCAATTTACTACTTATGGGTGTAGTCTCGTCACATGAGCGAACGAGATGATCTAGTTGGTGCCTTAGATCGGGACGGCGTGCTTGCAGGCATTCGTTGGGCATTTACGTCGGCGGCGGATCGAGTGGCGGAAGATTTTTCGGAAGCGGCGGGCCACGACGCAACTTGGGTCGGCGTCACTCGGTTCACTCTCTTCCGAGATCGGCTTGATCGAGTGTTTTCGTGTCGCCGGTATGCCGTCGCTGATGGCATGGATGGCCGACTGAGTCTCGACGTACTCCACGCTGAACTGTCTGAGCGTGATGTCGACACCTTTCCGATGCTCGATCCTGATCTCGTTGTGCGAGCTGATCTCAGCGGAAGCCCGGGTTGGTCGCATGGGCACACTCGATGGCTCCTTGCTTCGTCCGCCTTCGGCAAGCTTGATGAGCTGCCCTGGCCACAGAAGAGCAGTACGAAACAGCTTGTCGCTCAGCAGCCAACCGATGAACCCCAAGAGCCGACGTTGTTCGATCAGTTCGCCGAGGAAGAGGCATCTGGTCTAGTCGCATTGATGGCTAAAACTAAGCTCGATTTACATACCTTGGTTGTCGGGCATTCGCTGGACGCAGAGCACGGTGGTCGCGAGCTAGTTGTCGGTCAGCCCCGCTTGAACTCTGATGGTGGTTCCGCTTGGTACTGGAATCACGATCTTTTGCAGGTTCCCCCCTTGGACGGAGGGCGACAGCAACCGCTGGTACCTGTGTCGGTTGCCCCTGACACTACCCCGGACGCACCAGTCAAGCTTCGGCGGCCCGCAGCCAAGCAGTCGGAGCACGAACAGGCGGGACTGTGAGCGTCTCTGACCGTGCTGCGACCGCAGCTGCCTTCTTCGACGGTGCGCGCTTGACCATGGCGCGCCACTTGGCAGGACTCCGCAAGAGCGATCTTGCGGCACTGATTAACAAGAGCCCTACGGCGGTATCTGCATGGGAAGCAGGGGCCAAGCGGCCGACCCCGTCCACCGTCGCACAGCTTGCTCTTGGTCTCTCTGTAGATCCTGGTTTTTTTGCAGCACGCCCAAACGATGTCGCAAAAGTAAGTGCCCTTCCACACTTCCGCTCATTGCGGTCAACGAGCCAACTTGCGCGGGATCAAGCATTCGCCTACGGGCAGGTTGCGCTCGATATTGCCGAATCGCTGGACCGTCACGTTGAATTCCCTGAAGTCGATATGTACTCCCGACCTGTGGACCCAGGCGACTTGGACAGCGATGGTCCCGAACAGGCGGCACGAGCCCTACGCGAAGCATGGATGTTCGGCGCAGAACCAGCTGGGCACCTGGTGCGCAACTTGGAGACTCATGGTGTGCTCGTAGTGTTTAGCCCACGCCAAACGGCCTCGGTTGATGCGTACTCATTCGATAGTCGCCTACGGCCGGTAGTCGTCCTTAATCCCGTGAAACGGGATTACTATCGCCAACGATTCGATGTCGCGCACGAGCTGGGCCATCTGATCATGCATGGTGACGCCGAACCTGGCGGGCGAATTGTCGAAGAGCAGGCTCACAGGTTCGCGTCAGAGCTACTGATGCCAGCTTCCGAGATCACTGGCCTGTTGCCGACAGCGATGAACCGGGGTGCTTGGGTCGCTCTGGCCAAACTTAAGGAACAGTGGGGAGTGAGCATTCAGGCACTTCTTTTCCGAGCGCGCCGCTTAGGAAGGCTCAGTGATGTCTCCTACCGAAACGCCATGGTTACACTCTCCACGCGAGGTTGGCGCCGGAATGAGCCGGGACTTATCAGCGCTATCGAGCAGCCCTCCCTTCTCCCACGTGCCGTCGAGTTGCTTGAGAACGAGGGCATCGGAGAACTCACTCTCATTGAGCAATGCCGTGTGCCAGCAGAGCTGTTTCGGACGGTGACTGCACGCACTCCGGAGCGGCTCGAAGTTGAACCGCTTGACGCGGAACGCAAGGCTAAAGAAAGTCGAAAGGTTGTATCACTCCTGCCGCGCCTAAACCCGCCCGTTGTGAACGAGAACGAGCCACAGAATTAGCAAAATTTCGAAGGAGAAACTGCCATGGCTGAACCGAACAAGCGAGTCGTCCAGCGTCGAGACGACGGGAATTGGGAAGTGCGCAAGCCTGGTGCCGACCGCGCCAGCGCCGTCACTTCCACCCAATTCGAGGGTATCAATCGTGCACGCGAAATCCTCAGTAATGAAGGGGGAGGCGAACTGCAAGTGCGTTCTTTGAAAGGCACTATTCGCGAGCAGGATACGATCCCAAGAGGGAACGATCCTCGCTCGTCAAAGGGCTGAGGAGTCGAATCGGAATGAAGAAGAATGAGACACTGCGCTCGATCGCGTTCTACAAGGGCAAGACCAACACAATAGATTCAGAGTCATCAGAGGAAATCGCTATCGTTCGACGGGATATCGCGGATGCTCTGAACTCCAAAAATCTCGCGTTTCTACTCGGGTCAGGGTGCTCGTCGTCGTATCAGAACGGCAAGGAAGTTGGTATCCCGACCATGGGGCCGATGGCCAAAGGCTTTATGGATGCCACTACGGGCAAACATAGAGTTACCGCCACCGATCGCCAGCGGTTGGATTCGAGCCTGGGAATGGATCTCAACGACGAGACCTATCGGAACAATCTTGAGCGTCTTCTGGAGGTGCTTTTCGCACAAGAGCTAGCTCTGAGGGCAACCACACGACCTGCGATGCAAAAACTCCACGGCGTCGTTCAGCGAGTAATCCGTTCGGTCACCGCGTATGTTCGAGAAGTCTGTACTGAAGGTGAGTTCTCTCGTGGTGACGAAACAGTGCTGAGAACATATATGAAATTTTACCGGCGGTTGGCGCAAAGAGAGCGTTCGCTCCCGCGTCCGTGGGTATTCACCACCAACTATGACCTATTCAATGAGACCGCAATGGATCGCCTAGGAATCCCGTATATTAATGGCTTCCTTGGCTCGATAGAGCGGCGCTTTGTGAGATGACAGCGAAGATGGCACTTTTTCGCTAGTTGGCATCCCAGTGATTATGCGGAATTTCTCCGTAATCACGTTTGGTTTAGTCGGTGTTTTGCCAACGAAGTTGGCATTGTTTCTGGATGTGCTGCTTCGCTCGCTAGGGCCACACCCAGCCCCTCCTCCCTCGGGCTTGCGATGCGCTCCGAAGGTCAATGGCCCTGCGGCTGCGCCTTGTTCGCGAAACCGCTTCAAAGTACAGGCGAGTTTTTCTCGGGAAACGGCCCAGGTTTCAACGTGAGGTGCGAGAGCAGTCATGCTCTGAAGTAGCATTTGTGAACAAAAAATATGTACATCTTTATGCTCATGTTCACCTAACTCGAGGAGGGTGACCTCTGAGGTTAGGGGAGCATTCCGAGAAACTGATGCGGGTCGAGTGCCAGCCGATTCGATGCCTCCAGGCGCTCTCGGAATGACGGGTCAATGTCACCCACATACAACCACCCCATGAGGTGCTCGTGTTCTTCGAGCCCGTGCATGGCTCGCACTGGGTCGCTGTTCGCGAGCACTCCGGTGCGCCACATCACGCCCCACCCGGCTCGCCACAGTGCGAGTTCGAGCAGGTGCCCGGCGCCAGCCGCAGTCGCGTGTTGCTCCCACTCTGGCACGAGCGGGTGCTCGGTGGAGCTGGCGATGACCGCGATGAGGAGTTCTGCCCGGTATGGCTTGGAATTGCGTTCTCCCGGTTCACGGGTGGTCCCTGCGGCCGCGTCGAGCGCATCGGCTAGACGGCCCCGATCCTCGCCCCGCAACACGATGAGTCGCCACGGGCGCAACGCCTTATGGTCGGCAACCGGGGTGACCGCGGCGAGGAGCTCGCGGAGTTCGTCGTCGGTGGGGGTGTGCGGCCCCACTTTCGACACTGAACGCCTGGTCGCCATGGCCTCGAGTACCTCGTCGTCAAAGAATTTGCCCTGTGTCATCCCTGAACCTCTCCAATCTGAATGTTTGCCGAGCAAGGCCAGCCTATCCTCGCTAGATTACTGCTCGGCCAGGTCATTAGACTTAAGCAATGACACAAACACCAGATCATGGCCCAAACCCATATACCGTTAACATCGAAGCATCGACCCGTGCAAACAGCAATTTCCGCACGACAGTATGGACGGGGGAGCTCATGCAGCTCACCCTCATGTCGATTCCTGTCGGAGGCGATATCGGTCTCGAAGTGCACGACGATACCGATCAGTTCTTGCGACTTGAACAGGGTCGCGGTCGGGTACAAATGGGACCTTCGCCCGAAGAGCTCTCGTTTGATGAAGAGGTCGCCGACGACTGGGCCGTGCTTGTGCCCAAGGGCATGTGGCACAACATCACCAACATCGGCGACGTTCCGATGAAGGTCTACAGCATCTATGCTCCACCGCATCACGCGCCGGGCACCGTGCATGAAACACAGGCGGATCAGGATCACGACCACTGATCGCGGCAAGTGAACACGGGGGCGAGTCTGCCCCCGTGACCGCCAGCGAGTGGTGGTATTCGAAACTCATCCGTCGTTCCCGAGACGCCGAGCAGCGCATGCCCAAAGGGCTGCGCGACAAGGTGGCGTCAAATGGTCTGCGCCAAATCACGGCGGGTGCCCTGCAATCGTCTGGCGATCAGGCTGTCAACGCATCGACGGTGCTGCCCTGGGTGCTCGCGTCACTCGGGGCCCCGGCTGCGTTGACGGGACTTCTCGTGCCGATCCGCGAGTCTCTCTCGATGTTGCCGCAAGCGCTACTTACCCCACTCGTTGTGCGGGTGAAGCATCGCAAATGGATCTTCGTAGTTGGCGCGCTCGTGCAGGCGGGGGCGGTCGCGGTGATGGCGTTCATCGCAGCGCTCGGCTCAGGGCTGGCAGCGGGCGTCGGCATTCTCGTCGCGCTCGCGATCTTTGCGCTCGGTCGATGCCTCTGCTCGATCGCGTCAAAAGATGTGCAGGGACGCACGATTCCGAAGGGCGAACGGGGGCAGCTCAATGGTATTTCAACCACCGTTGCAGGCATTGTTGCGATCACCCTGGGCCTTGCGATCAGAGCGTTTGTGGGAGCGGAACTCGCAGCTGCTCACCTCGCCTGGTTGCTCGCCGCGGGTGCAGCGCTCTGGGTGGGGGTCGCGGTGATCTATGCCGGAGTGCGTGAACCTGCGAGTGAGGAAGCCCCAGAGGCGCAGAGCACCGAGGTCGCTCCAGCCAAACCGTTTCATGGGCTCTCTCAGGCGGTGCAATTGTTGCGTGAAGACGCGCGTTTCAGGCAGTTTGTCGGGGTCCGCGGGTTGCTTCTCGTTTCGTCGCTGAGCCCTCCGTTTATCGTGACGCTGTCGATCCAGTCTGGCGCGTCGAGTCTCGCGGGGCTTGGCGGGTTCATTATCGCTTCTGGGCTTGCTGCGCTCATCGGCGGAAGGCTGTTTGGCAGGCTCGCAGATCGCTCGAGTCGCAAGGTCATGAGTATCGGGGCAGGGGTTGCTTCGGCGATCATTCTCTCGGCCGTGATCGTCGCTACGCTTGCCGAGGCTGGCAGTGCGTCGGCATTCCAATCAGACGCGAGCTGGTGGGTAAACCTGTTCTACATCACGGTGTATTTTGCACTCACGCTCATGCACACGGGCGTGCGCATCGGCCGCAAAACGTATGTGGTCGACATGGCAGAGGGCGATACTCGCACCACCTATGTTGCAGTCTCAAACACCGCAATGGGCATCATTCTTCTCGTCGTGGGTGGGGTGAGCGCGCTGCTCGCGACCGTGCACGTCTCGTGGGCGCTGCTGTTGCTCGCGGCGATGGGCCTCGTCGGCGTCTTTGCAGGCGCAAAACTGCCCGATGTCTCACGCAGTTGAAGTGAAGCCCGTATTGTTCTCAATAATACGGGCTTCACCATGAATTAGGTGAAAGCGCCAGGATGGTTGATCCTTGCCAGCTGATGACAACTAAGCGGATACGTTTACTGTTCCGCTGACGTTATTGATATTGGTGAGCTGTGTAGCTTCTAACCGCTAACCCAAAGCTACCTCGCGGCTGTTGCCAAGTACTGTGTCAAAATAACGGTTATTGCCAACTTGATTGAGTTATTGCCAACTTCGCTGTCAATTCACACCCGCGCTTCAATCCTTCGGTGTTTCGATATGCACTTTCCGAGCAGCTCGACATCAGTAACCGAAAATGGAGTTCGGTCGACAGTTTGATGTACTTCGCCAAGCTGCATGGCTCAGTGAGCTGGGAGTCTCGCGGCGATGGCTTGTTCCCTGTCGTAGAAACAGCACCGTCACTCATCTCGAATGACCAACTGCTCATCTACCCAAGCCCGGCGAAGCAGAATGCCAGTTTCGCTGCACCTTACTCGGATCTGTTTCGCGAGTTCCAGACTCGTGTTGTTAGAGATCAGAGTGTGCTTGTTACTGTTGGCTACAGCTTTGGTGATGAGCATGTGAACAACATCATCTTCCAGGCGCTCACAATTCCTACCTTCCGCCTCGTGGCTTTCGTAGATCCTTCGGCTAACGATATGGTGACGAAGCTTCGAGACCTCGATGACCCACGCGTGTGGATTATCGGCACCGAGGAGAAGGATTCAACCTGGAAGGCACACTACTTCGACACTCTTGTTGAAGAAATCCTCGTGACGGGTAATACCGATAACGCCGAGGAAGCCATTAATTCGGTTTTGACAAATCTTCTTGGTCGACGTCACGCGTCCGATGGTGATGGAGTAAATCTTTGAGTTCTATCGAACGCCGACGATCCCTTGGTAAGGTCATTGCGGTCACAGCGGAAAAGTTCACCGTGGAATTAAATGCCGGTTCGGATAGTTTCACCCTTGTCGGATTCGACGCTCAGCACTACGTCGCACGAATCGGATCATTCGTTTTAATCGCTCTTCAGACTGAGCATGTGGTTGGTGAGGTCGTAGGTCTCCATGAGCGCGAGCTGTCGGCAAGTGAGCAGCTTCAGTCCGAACTGCAAGATACACATGCACTTCGCGCACTGAAGTTCCTCGATATTGTTCCGATCGGGACATTGTCCTTCGGAGCCGACGCTAGATTCCGATTCGGCGTGTCAGTTTTTCCTGCGTTGTACACGGAGGCGCTTTACGCTGAATCCCAAGATCTGGACAGGATTTTTGATGCGGCAGACGCGATCGAGCTTGACAAGGAATCTGAAACGCAGCCGACGCCTTCGCGCTTGCGTGCGTTCAACATCGGTACGTCAGTCGTATTTGATGACTACGACGTAAAGGTGTCCGTGGATGAGTTTTTCGGTGGACATGCGGCAATTCTGGGAAATACCGGAAGCGGAAAGTCCTGCACCGTGGCATCTGTTGTTCAGTCTATTTTTGCCAAGCAAGATGCTCACGCAGCTGTTGGCGCGACGTTTGTCTTCTTCGACACCAATGGTGAGTATAGGCAAGCCTTCACCGAGCTTCCGAAACCGATCCGAAGGCTCTATGCCCTGGTGCCGGGGCGCGAAACACATAGTTTGCCGCCAGAACACATTAGGGAAGAAGTTGTCAGGTTCAGATTGCCACATTGGTTTCTGTCTCCGGAGGAATGGGAACTATTACTGCGCGCTAGCGATCGTGCGCAGCGACCGATCTTACGCAACGCGTTGGGCCTGACTAGCTTATTCGCAACGAATGATCCTTCCTTGGCTTCTCTCAAGAACCATGTTCTTGCTTCCGCAATATTGGCAATCCTTGCGAGTTCTGAAAGCGCAACAGCCAGTGTTGGGCGAATTCAGGGCTTGCTTCTCTCTTTCAGTACACCAGACCTGAATCGACAGACAGTACACCCACATCTCGATCTCCATTTCGGCGCCTTTACGAGACCAGACTCTCTTCCAAGTATGTTGCGTCCATTTATTCAAGTTGATGTCGCGCTTCCGGATTATCGCAATGCACCGTTCGAGTTTGCTTTGCTCGAACAAGCTCTTGACCTTGCGATCCTCTACGAGGAGGCGCATGGCAACCGACATGTACGTGACTATAGTTCTTCACTGATCACTCGGTACAAGTCAATCCGAGACCGATCCGAGTTCGAGTTCCTACGCCCCGCGACTAGCAGCCTTGCGCCACACGAAATTGATGCGAAGGTGTTCATAGATAAGTGGCTCGGGCTCATCGAAGAGCCATTGGGTAGTCCGCTTCGGAAGCGCTCTCAAATAACCATTTTCGACATGAACGAGGTCGAGGATGAGGTCGTAGAGGTCATCTCAGCGGTCGTAACTCGAATGATCTTCGAACGGCTCAGACGCTCTTCGGCTCGAAACTCATTTCCAGTAAACCTTGTGCTAGAGGAGGCACATCGTTACGTTGCTGAACGGCCATCAGATTTTGCAATTGACGCGACCAAGATATTCGAACGAGCTGCAAAGGAGGGAAGAAAATATGGCCTGTTCATTTTGCTCGCCTCGCAACGACCGAGTGAATTGTCACGTACGGTGCTCTCTCAATGCGCGAACTTCGTCGTGCACAGGATTCAAAATCCTGAGGATTTGCAGCATGTTCGACGCATGACGCCCTATATTTCAGAGTCCGTGCTTAGCCGACTTCCATCACTCCCGAAACAGCATGCCCTCATCTTTGGCAATTCCGTTAGCATCCCGACGACGTTTAGGGTGAGAAACGCTTCTCCAAAGCCCAAGAGTGACGATTCGCCGATCCGGCATGTGTGGTTTTCGGAGCCTGATCTAGCAATCGATCTCTGATTCGGTATCAACCGATGAGCAGGGCCGTCTGCTGTTCGCTTACGGTGGTGAAGGATAGTATTGAAGTGTCCCATTGATCGCTTTTGTGAGCTGGACACGAGGCCCATTTCACAGTGGCACGCTGGGGGCACGGCAACTCCACAACTACCGAGAATCCGCGGAATCACGCGGGTGGTGACGAGTACTGGGACTTCTAGAAGTTTCTTGAAGCGCCCCGGCTGAAAACTTGGTCGAAGGCCCGGATCCGCGAAATCTCGCGGGTTCGGGCCTCTTTCGTGCTCTCTGTTCGACGACAGAGGAGGACAGAAATGACCAGGAATGCCCGTTCGGAGTGGCACGCGGATGGCACGCGTGCACCTTCCGGTTGGAAGCGAGGGATCGTACCCACTGAAATTTGGGTTCGGCACTGCGCCGAGTCCGTGCCACTTCGTGCCACAGGAGGTCGCGTCAACCCCATGAAATCCGCAGAATCATGCGGATGTTCGTCGGTACACGGAATGAGTGGCACGGAGTGGCACGAGCGTCCATTCGCGTCCATCCGCGTACACGGGAGGGCATCATGAGTGCGACAAAGAGGGAATCGTGGGGGAGCCTGCGGAAGTTGCCCTCCGGGCGTTGGCAGGCTCGGTACCCGGGCCCAGACGGTGAGACCTATACGGCGAGAACTGAAGACGATAAGTCGCTCACGTTTCTCACCAAGACGGACGCCCGTCGATGGCTCGCTGCGGTCCATACCAAGATCTCGCTCGGGCAGTGGGAGCCACCGGCGGTTGTGGCGGCACGAAACCGCGCTCATGCGGAGCAGGAGAAAGCACGATCCATGGGCTTCGAAAAGTACTCGAAGCGCTGGCTGGAGATGATCGGGACCGAACCGAACCGCAGCGGCAAGATGCGAGCCGTTGGAACTGTGCGCTCCTATGCGGGCAAAGTGACGGGGTATCTCGTGCCGGAGTTTGGTGATACTCCTTTGAAAGAGATTGACGCCGATCGTATTCGCGAGATGACAGATCGGCTCGATCAGATACCGGCACCGTTGAATCCGAAGTCGAAGTTCAACGGCATCACAAGGCCGGTGCTGATTGTGCTCATGATGATCCTGCGCCAAGCTGCTCGCGATGGCATCATCCCCGCGGCACCGAACGTATCGATTCCGCGTCAGGAGTCCGTCCGTTACGACGCCGACCATGACGAAAACGAAGACATCATCACGCCGGTACAGGTCGAAGCCCTGTATGAGGCAGTGCCGACCCAGTGGGCGATCATGGTGCAGCTTGCCGCGTGGTGCCAACTCCGGCGGGGCGAGTGCCTGGGCGTGCAGCGCCGAGATATTGAATGGCATGACGATGGCGGTGCAACACTGCACGTGCGCCGCCAGCTCAACGCCAACACCGGCGACTACACGGAGCTGAAAAGTGAGGCGGGCAAGCGTTCGTTGAGCGTTCCGAAACTCATGATTCGTCGTTTGAAGGAACACCTCAACGAATATGTCGCTGCGGAGGCCAAAGCCCCCGTGATCCCATCGAGCCCCCGCGGCAGCATGCCGCTGTCGAACACGCGCTGGGGGTACATCTGGGCTGACGCACGTGAGCGCGTTCCAAACCTGCCGCATCGCTTCCGGTTCCATGACCTCCGGCATACAGGCTTGACGCTCTTCGCACAGGAGGGATCAACTCTCGCGGAGCTGATGCGACGCGGCGGCCACGCTGACATCCATATCGTGCTCCGATACCAGCACGCCACGATGAGTCGAGATCGGGAGTTGGCGGATCGCATGAGTGTACGTGTCGCCGCGACGATCTCCGGGGCACCAAGCGAGGGCGAGACGTCGTAACCGGACAGCGCTGGACACCTGTGAAGCAAAGGTAGTCAGCTCACAGGAGGGCCTCATGATGATCGCTCGACAGTCGCAGGAACTCCAGAACTCTGTGCTGGTTTCACTGACAGTGGCAGCAGCGAGCCTGGGTGTCTCGGTCAAGACCCTTCGACGCCGGATCTCTGATGGAACCGTGCACGGGTACCGTATCGGTCGGCTCATCCGCGTCGACCTCGATGAAGTGCGAAAGGCTTTGGTCGTGGAGATTCCCACAGTGAAGTAGCCGCTACAACGCACGGCTCGTTGGAGATTGTGATCGAGACGCTCCCGGACGGACGGAGTTCCGACTGGGAGCGTCTTCGGTGTCCAGGGCGCGCACCACGTCCGACGCGCGGACAATGACTTCCGCTCCGCCGTCTTGCAACAGATGATTCGTGCCGGAGCTGGCAGCGCTCGTGATGGGGCCGGGCAGTGCACCAACGATTCGGCCGAGTGCGTTGGCCTCATGAGCAGTATGAAGCGCACCGGACCGATACCCTGCTTCAACAACGACCGTGGCTCCGGATATTGCTGCGAGGATGCGAGAACGATCCAGAAATCGCTGCCGGGTTGGTGCGACGCTGGGCGGCGCCTCAGAAAGCACCAGACCAGCGCGTGCGACCGAGGCCACCAGTTCGCTGTGCCCCGCGGGGTAGGGGCGGTCGATCCCGGAAGCGAGCACTGCGATGGTGTTGCCCCCTTCGGTGAGCGCGGCACGGTGTACTGATCCTTCGATTCCGTATGCCGCGCCAGCGACCAGCGTCTTGCCGTTTCGGACCAGCTCACCGGCGAGGTCCTCGGTGATGTGCGTGCCATACGCTGTGGCTGCCCTCGCACCAGTGACGGTGACGAATCGTGAGAGTGTGTTGCCGAGTAGATCTGTACGCCCGCGCGCCCACAGCGCATACGGGGCACGATCTCCGAGGTCGGCTATCCCAGTCGGCCAATCTGGATCGCTCGGGATCAGCACCCGGTAATTCTCGTTGCTGAGTGTCTGTGCGGCAAGATAATCCACACCGGCTCGGGGACGCATACGATCTCGCCAAACGGCCGATTCGACCGCATCCATTCCTGGCACTGTGATGTCGCGC
>Ga0172382_10003565_pt1 | contig 24551 bp, 24 predicted proteins | sample Leawel138RmetaG_FD_122245 | JGI IMG/M metagenome (GOLD analysis project Ga0172382, IMG submission 122245) | Leachate microbial communities from a municipal landfill in Southern Ontario, Canada - Leachate well 138R metaG | ecosystem: Engineered > Solid waste > Landfill > Unclassified | place...
AATCTATAGATTTTTAATGAACAGAAGGCAGTAGTTCTGATTAATTACATTAGTAAAAACAGTTAAAATAGACGGCAACAATTAAAATATGCAAAACTAAGAAAGTTTTGCACATACCTCATATTATATATTAAAAATTTATATCATCTTCTTTAGAAAACATAGTTGCAATCATTAGTCCTATAGTGATTAAAACAAATCCTACGGCAAAAATCCCTCCACTCTTTAATAAGGGAATCTCTATTTTGTAGCCAACTATATCAGAAAGTAACAATATAAGTCCTATTACCGCTAATATCACTCCAATAATTCTATTTATTTTTTGTCCCATGCGCCTTAAAGGGGGAGTCCATTTAAAAGATTTATTGTCATTTAGTGCACATGTTTTAGTATTATGAGATTTACTAGGACATAAGAAAGAATCTTTTTCTATAAATCTTTCTTAATATTTTGTGAAATGTAACTTTATAATATATCTTATTTTTATATTAGAATTTCTCACATCAATACTTTTGCATTTTCAAATTGTAGGGTGTAATTAAATTTAAAAACTATTGTCTTGTTAATTTATTGGGGCTCGTAGCTCAGTTGGTATGAGCGCGGCATTCGCAATGCCGAGGCCGCGGGTTCAAATCCCGCCGAGTCCATAAATAGATAACTTTTTTAAACTTTTAATATTATTACAAACTGGGCCCATGGTCTAGTTGGTCATGACGTCACCCTCACACGGTGGAGGTCCTGGGTTCGAACCCCAGTGGGCCCATTAAATAATATAGTTTCAGTCATTATTTGTGGGTGAAAACTTGAAATACACTAGAGAAGATTTCTTCAAGGCATTTGGTAATAAAATATGGATATCGCCATTTGAAAAGATTGTTGTTCTTGCAGATCAAGAAAATAAAATAATTGAGATATATGAAAAACATCCGAGAGGCATGGCTACATCTTCATGGGTAACTTACCACTATCCAAAAGCTTCTTCCTTGATTACTCAAGCGAGTGGAGAAGGAAGTTACAGTTTTTTTAAGGCTAAAGAGGGCAAGTGTGATTTGGACTTAAAAGCAGGAATTTCTGCAGCAGGCATTGAAGAAGTAAAGATCTGTGAAGATAAAGTTAATATTACTTATGCTGGTTTAGGTGGTGGAGGTGTTGGGGCTGTACTCAATAGAGGCCTTGCTGAAGGTGTCCGCTCTGTCGAGATACTTGATTATGGCGGTGGCGGAGGTCTAAGTAGAGCTAGGCTCACATTCAATTTAAAACATAAGATCGTGGTAGGTGTTGACGACACAGATACAAAAGAAGAAGGGGCAACGTGGTCTTTGGCAAACGAACTAGCATATAGAATTGAAAAAGAAGGATTAGCCGATTATCTTAGGCATACTTTGGTGCAGCTTTATCCTAAAAATCCGCACAAGACTCAGAATTGTGTTAGCACCGCCCTGACTTTTGGGGTAGGCCCACAAAATATTCCAATGTTCAAAGAGAGAATTTTTGAATTATTCGATAAGCATACTCTTTCAAAAGAAACTGGATTAGTTCTTTTATCAGGTATAGGAATCGATAAAAAACTTCGAGATTATTCTCATAATGTTAAATTTTCCATGGTATCAATTCAAGAGGCAATTGATTTCTCCAAAAAATTAAAGAACTTAGAAGTTTTAATGGATAATTTGGGATTAATAGGAGCAATTGCCGCTTTAGGATATTCTGAAGATCCCAACGAGGCTGTGAAATTATGAAATCATTTGTTAGCCCTTATAATTTTGTGGGAGATGTTAATCTAAAAGAAGATCCAAAAAATATTATTGTCTATGACACTACTTTAAGGGATGGAGAACAGACCCCTGGAATTTGTTTCACACCTGACGAGAAACTAGAAATTGCTATTAAGCTAGATGAGCTAGGCGTTCCACAAATAGAAGCAGGGTTCCCTGTTGTATCTGATGGTGAAAGAAGGGCAATAAGAAATATAACGAAACAGTCCTTAGATTCAGAGATACTTGCCCTCACTAGAACAATGAAGAGTGACATAGACATTGCTTTATCCTGCGATGTTGATGGGATTATTACCTTCATTGGAACGTCAGATCTTCATTTAAAATATAAACTAAAAATGACCAGAGAGCAGGCACTCTCAAAGGCGATTGAGGCTGTCGATTACGGAAAAAGCCATGGAATTTTTGTTGCCTTCACGGCAGAAGATTCTACTAGGACGGATTTAGATTTTCTAGTTGAACTTTTCAAAGCTGCAACTGATGCGGGTGCAGACAGAGTTCACATCGCCGATACTACTGGTTCAATAAGACCTATGGGAACGAAGTATCTAGTTAGCCAGATAAAAAATAATATAGACAATACAATAGGAATCCATTGTCATGATGATTTTGGTCTTGCAGTTGCTAATTCTCTTGCAGCGTTTGAAGCAGGAGCCAGAGCTATATCTACAACTGTCAATGGAATAGGCGAAAGGGCAGGAAATGCATCATTGGAAGAAGTAATAATGAGTCTTCGATTATTGTATGGAATAGAGATGCCTTTCAAATATGAAGTGCTATACGAACTTTCGAGATTAGTTGAAAAGTATACTACAATGCCTGTGCCGAAAAATAAAGCCATTGTAGGAGATAACATATTTTCTCATGAGTCAGGCATTCATGTTGCTGCCGTCAGGGCAGAGCCTTTAACATATGAGCCCTACACTCCTGAATTTGTAGGCCAAAAAAGAAGAATAATACTAGGAAAACATTGTGGTATTAGTTGTGTTGAATATAAACTTGAAGAATTAGGTTTATCGGTATCTGAAAATGAAAAAATAATTCTTATCCTCAAGATAAAAGAAATGGCAGAAAGGGGGGCGAAAGTAGGGGATAAGGAATTTAAAAATATGGTTCAAGAGATTCTTTCAAAAGGTTAGATAATGAAAAATTCATATTCCGGAGCGGAATTAATATCCAAAGCGATTAAGGATTCGGGAGTTGAAACACTTTTCTGGTATCCTGGAAGGGAAATATTACCACTTTACCATGAACTGGAAGAGAGCGGTATTTCTATTATTAGGTCTTCTCATGAGCAGTGTGCAGTTCACAGCGCTGATGGATATTATCGGGCTAGTGGTAGAATATCTTCCGCACTCACATCAACTGGCCCTGGGTCAGTCAATGCAATGATGGGTCTGGCATGTGCCTATAAAGATGGCTCATCGTTAGTACTAATTACTGGCCAAGTTCCTACCGATAAGCTAGGAACTGACGCTTTTGAGGAAGTTGATTTGATTTCAATGACCTCTGCCATAACAAAGAAGAGTATTAGATTAAAAGATGACTTATATCAAGAAATAAGGGATTCATTTAGTCAGGCAATGTCTGACCGGCCAAGACCAGTTCATGTCGAAGTTCCAACAGACCTATTTGAACAACAATACTTTTCTGACTTTGAATACACTGAAAATAAAACAAAAACTAAACTTGACATCGACAAAATTAGACTTGCCATTAAGTTGATTAACGAGTCTGAAAGACCTTTGATTCTTTCTGGTTATGGCGCTATTAATTCTAGTTTAGGAAGTCCTATTTGCTCCCTATCTGTTAAAATTGGGGCGCCAATAGTTACAACACTTCCTGGGAGAGGGATAATAGATGAAGACGATAATCGCGCATTTGGAACTCTTGGCGTAAGGGGTACAAATAATTCCAAAATGGCATTTGAAAAGTCAGATCTATTGATATCTTTTGGAGTCAAATTTTCTGATAGAACTTCTTATAATATATTAGGTAGTTCAAAAAAAATAATAGATGTAAATCTAGAGAAAAATAAAAAAAATATCGTGTTTGACCTATCTCTTATAGGAGATTTAAATGAAATAATTAACAATATAACGATTGGCGTTTCTAGAAAATCTGATCTTTGGATTAATAAAAATCCTATGAGAGAGTTAGATGGAATCTCATCTTCCTCTAAACCTTTGAAGCCGCAAGCTGCTATTTTTGAAATATTTGAAAAACTAAACAAAGATGATATTGTTGTTACAGATACGGGCTCAATAACAGTATGGGCTCATTTGCTGAAAAAAGTTCACATTCCTCGGGCATTTATTTGTTCACACTCATTTGGTGCAATGGGATTTGGATTGCCCGCCTCAATAGGGGCCAAATTATCAAATCCTGAAAAGAGAGTAATATTAATAACTGGTGACGGCGGACTTTTAATGGTATTGGGGGAGTTATTAACTCTATCCGAAAATAATATCGATGTGAAAATATTCCTTATAGATAACGGTGTATTGGGAACAATTAAGCAGTATGAAGATACAAAATTTGGGGGGAAATACTCCTTTACACTAGGTAAAAAAGACTTTGTAGCTGTATCAAAAGGTCTTGGAGTTCCAGCTCTTAGAGTTGAAGACAAATGGGAAATTAAGGAAGGAATCAAAGAAATGCTGAATTCAGAAGGTCCAATGCTTTTAGATATCGTAACAAATCCAAATGAGAAAGTTCCATCAGGTGGAATTTAGGATATTCTCTCCTAATTTTTTTCCTAAAGCCATTAGTGTAAGTATTGGGGGGGCACCCGGAGACTCTGGAAGGACACTTGCATCGCATACATAAAAACCTATTTTTGTCTTAAATTGATTATCTACAGTAATACCTATGGGTGCTGTTCCTCCTGGATGTGCCCCACTAGCTTCTGTTGAGACTATTTTATCCACTCCGGATTTTTTTAATATCCTCGAGGCGATAGCAACTCCATTTGAAATCTTCTGGACATCTTTTCCGGTGCAGTATTTTTCGATAAAACATTTGTCAACATAACCAAAAGAGTCATCTTTGATTTTAATCATTAAACCGATTATATTTTCTCTCTTAGAGTCTATTTTTCTCTCACCGAGCATTTTGATAATTCTTTCAGAATAATAAGGAGAAATTAGAAAATCATCGAAGGGTATGTAAGCTGCCATATTTATCTCATCTTTGAAAGATTGATTACTTCTACCACCTATTGTAACAAATATATCTACAAAAAGCTTCTTTGGGGTCATTATACCTGAATTATTAAGAATCTTAGGAGTATCAAGAGCGCCGGCACTTAAGATAACATTTTTTGCAGAAATACTACTAGTATTTTCTTTTTCAACGCCTTGAACTGTGAAGTAATTGTTTCTTTTATTTATTTTTAAAGCTTTAAAATTAGTCTTTAGCTCAGCACCTTTAGAAATAGCTTTTTCGATATAGTAAAGTGAAGTTTTTTTTGCCTGGAATTGGCATCCCATATTGCATTTTCCGCATTTTTTACATTTTTTAAAGTCAATCATTTTTGGCATTATCTTTGGTTCGTAACCTAATTCCTTTGATTTTTCAATGAATAGAGTTGTTCTGCCACCCAACATGTTTTCAGGGGTAGGCGATACTTCAAAATCTCTTTCAACCTCATCAAGTTCTTTTTCTATATCTATACCTAGTTTTTTCAGTTCTTTTTCTTGAGCTCTTACGCCGTTTGCTATTGCCAATAATGATGTTCCTCCAACACCCATGCCACTTAAGATTTCTATTTTTCCATGTTCTCCAAAATCTTTGCAAGAAGAGGCCCTGAAGTAGCCCTTGTAGGCTTCGTTTAATGCAAGATACTCACCCTTTTCTAGTATGAGAACTTCATAATCAGAAGATATCTTTTCGGCTACTGCAGCACCGCTAGCACCACTTCCGATTATTATGTAATCGTATTTCTCCATAATATCCCTGGACACTAAATCTTGGCTAATTTTTCTATTTTCTTAATAAATAGTTCTTTTTTAGATAGCATTTCTTTTTCTTCTTCTTTTATTATCTTTTCTATTTTATCAAGCCCAAGATTTCCCGTAGCACCTGTATGTGTCTTTGATTTTATATTTTTAACCGAGTCTTTATTTTTTAATGATTCTAGATTTGTTCCAACTTCTCTGTAGGCATCTCTAAATGGGACTCCTTCTTTTACAAGTTCTAATACTCTGTCTGTTGCATAGACTTCAGGAGAAAACGATTCAATTAATATTTCTTCGTTTACCTTTATTTTTGGAATGAAATATCCTAAGATGCACAGTGTCTGCTGGGTAATATCAAAACTTTCCATTAAAGGACCTTTGGTCAGTTGGAAGTCTCTATTGTATCCTGAATAAAGGGAAGTTATTATTCCTGTTACTCTAAAGTATAGAGAGTTTACAACGTTTGCTTTAGCCCTTGTAAGTTCAAGTAAAGCAGGATTTCTTTTTTGAGGCATAAGGCTTGAGCCACCACAAAATTCTTCCGGTAAGGTAAAATAATTAAATTCAGGTATCGAAAATAAGATTAAATCATTAGCAAACTTTGAAAGATCCATCATTATCTGTGATAGAGCAAATATAATTATGGATTCTATTTTTCCCCTGCTATTATTTGCATACAGGACGTTATTCTGCACTTTTTCAAATCCTAGGAGAGTTGCAACATATTCTCTATCAATATTAATATTAACGCCATAACTTGCAGCACTTCCTAGAGGGGATTGATCATTAATCTTGAAAGCACTTTTCAATAAATAAAAATCATCAAGGAGACTTTCTAGGATAGCGCTTGTCCAAAGTCCTACTGAGGAGGGCATAGCTCTCTGAGTATGAGTTCTCCCTGGCATGGGCACGAATTCATTTTCTTTTGAGAACTTTAAGAGTATCTTGCAGATATTTAGAACGCTTTCCATTATCTCAAATAATCTTTCTTTTGAATATAGTCTGATATCCAAGTTAATCTGGTCGTTTCTACTCCTTGCAGTATGAATCTTTTTACCAACATCGCCTAATCTATCCGTCAAGAAGTTTTCTACAGCAGTATGTATGTCTTCGTCTTCTTTATTTATTATAAATTTATCTTGTTCGTTAAGGTCTAAAATATCAATTAGATTCTTTTTAATTTTTAGAAGCTCTTCTTCAGAAAGAATTCCTATTTTTTGAAGCATTGTTGAATGAGCGATGTTTCCTATGGCATCAGCTTTCACTAGCTTCATATCCCAGATATAATCATCTCCAACTGTAAAATCTTCAACTGCTTTGTCAAGTTCATATTTTTTTTTCCAAAGTTTTGCCATTTAGTTACTCCCTCAACATTATAAATAATAAAAATTTAAATATTTATCTGGGCCGTTTGGCCAAAACTTCGTACATAAGGCCCATAACTTTAGCCGCGTCCTTTGAAATTCTTTGATCCATGCCTCCAACTTTTATTGACCTTATTTCAGGGGCAAATAGCGATGAAGCCGACTCTCTCTTTACTATCTCGACATTACCTTTGAACAATTTCACTTTATAGTTTCCATTAATATACTCTTGACTCTTGATGATATAGCTGTCAAGAGAATCTTTTAATGGATGGAACCATCCTCCGTGGTATACTAGGTAACCCCATTTCTGTTCTACTGTCTTCTTAAACAGGATTTCTTCCTTTGTAAGACACATCTGTTCTAGGTCTTTGTGAAGTTTTAGAATAATTGTTGCCGCTGGGGCTTCATAAATCTCTCTGCTTTTGAGATTCATTATACCTTCTTCAAATATGTCTATTTTACCAATACCGTGCATTCCCCCGACAGTATTAAGCTCTGCCAAGAGCGCTAACAATCCAATTTTTCTTCCGTTTAGAGATACCGGAACACCCTTTTCAAAAGTAATATCTACAAAAGTAGGAACATCAGGTGTACTTTCAATGGGCCTTGTCCACATCCATAGATTATCCGGAAGCTCTTGATCAAGATCAATTGCTCCGCTTGCAATAGATCTGCACCATAGAGTTTTGTCATCTCCTCCAGTAATCTTTTCTGTGACATATATCCCCCATAATTCACAAAGTTTTTCTTCTTCTTTTCTTGTAAGATCAAAATCTCTTACTGGCACCAATACATTTAGTTCAGGGGCAAACAACTTGAATACATTATGCATTCTATACTGATCATTACCCTTGCCGCTTGAACCTTCCATTAGAGCATCACAGCCCAATTCTTTGCCTTTGAGGGCAACTATATTGGCTATTAATTGCCTCGTCATTGACGTGCTCACCGGATAGCCCATGTAGTCTGAGTTTGCCATTATTGCCATAGGTATCCATTTTTTTACAAAATCTTCTTTTGCGTCTATAACAACTGGCTCTATTTTTAGTATTTTTGCCTTCTCAAATGCAATGTCGATTTCTTCTTTCCCTTGGCCGACATCGATCATTATAGGTACAATCTCTTTTGCGTTGTATACCCTTTTCAGAAGCTCTATGCATAGACAAGAATCAACTCCTCCAGAGTAAGCAACTGCAACTTTTTTTACAGAGGGTATGTCAATCCCTTCAAATTTTGTTAGTATTTCTTCCATAGGTAAAACCTTTCCACGAATAATTGGGCCGGTTATAAGGATTGTGGCTTATTTGTATCAAAAATGAGCTATTATGTATAATTATATACTTGTCCAGACATTAACTAAACTAAATCTTTTTTACCACTATAATTTATATCTGAGACCAATAATAATATAAAATGTAGTACTAAAAGAGGAGTATACTTACTAGTTAGGGGAGGATATATGGTCTATATAATAAAAAAAAATGTTAAGGGAGAAACTTATTACTATGCCAATCATTCTGTAAGATTGGGGGGCAGAGTAAAGACCGTTTCTTATTATCTGGGAAAAGGCCCATTTACTCCGTCCGAAATGGAATTATTAGTGAAAGAAAAGTCTCAAATGATACTACTCGAAGCAGAGTTTTTGAAGATATTTTCTAAAAAGCTAGAATATGAAGAACATATTCTTCCAACATCATTTATTAATATAATCGAGAGGCTAAAAGAAATAAATAGGATAATGGCCCCATTTAACAAAAGTTATTTTGAAAAATTTGAAGAAAATCTTAGATTGAGGTATGTTCATGGGTCGACAGCAATTGAAGGCAATACAACATCCTTAAGGGATGCACAACTTATACTCGAAGAAGATACTCCAGCAGGCAATACTCTAAGAGAAATGTATGAGATATTGAACTATAATCAACTTTTCAAATTCCTTAGAAGCTATGGCGGAGATATCACTCTAAAATTTATTCTAATGATTCATGAGACACTCATGAAAAATATAGATGATGAAAATGCAGGGTCATTAAGAAATATTGATATTTCAATATCTGGATCAGATTATGATCCTACACCTTTTCCAGTCTTAGAAGATGAGCTTAACAACTTGATAGAGTGGTATAACGAAAAAAAATTAACAATGTTTCCTGTTGAACTAGCTTGTCACTTTCACCAAAAATTTGTTGAAATTCACCCCTTTATTGACGGAAATGGTAGAGTCTCTAGAGAACTACTAAATTTCATTCTCATTAGGAATAATTATCCAAGGCTTGTTATACCATTTGAGCGAAGAGGAGTTTATCTTAGGTGCATAGATATTGGGAATTCAGGAGAACTAACACCTTTTATTATTTTTATTTCAGGACTTTTGATCGAGGACTCATTTAGGCCTGTAGACACATTTTTTAAACAATTGAAGGAAAAGATAAAGGAAGAAAAATATTCTAGTGACATTTCAAAAGAGTTGGACAATACAATGAGCGACTATAAAGAGATTCTGGAAATAATTAAGGGGATGGAAGGCAGAATAGAAAATTTGAACTTGAATGAATTAAGAAAGGGCGAATGGAAATAATTTCAGAATATCACAACATGCACATAAAGCATAATATTTAAATAGTGCTTATGGTGAATATTTTCATGAAAAAAATTAGTCTATTTTTGATCCTAATATTATTTAATATTTCTATAATGAATGTTTTTGCAGATGAGCTAACTTGGAGCTATGAAACAGATGATGATATCGCCTCAGTTGTAGCATCTTCTGACGGAAATTACATTGTAATTGGATCCTATGATAATTATGTATACCTTTTCAATAAAAATGGAACACAGTTATGGAAATTTCAGACAGGCAGCAATGTAGAATCGGTTGCAATATCTGCCAATGGCCAATATATAGTAGCAGGCTCTTGGGATAAGAGAGTTTATTTATTAAACAAATCAGGACAGAAGATTTGGGATAAAGTTACATCTGGTGAAGTTCATAAAGTTAATATAACTCTAGATGGGTCATATATTACAGCCATCACGAAGGATAATAGTGTTTTCGTATATGATAAAGCCGGAAGTCAAATTACAACATATGATTCAAGGAGTAGATTAGCTACATCTTCAGTTTCTCCTGACGGGTCTTACATAGTTAATGGAACAAATGATAGTAATATTTTCATGCTTTCAAGATCTGGTGACCGTTTATGGGAATACAAGACGGGAGGTAATGTTCAATCAATTTCTCTAACTCCCGATGCATCTTCTATCGTTGCAGGAGCATTTGATAGCAAAGTTTATCTTTTTGATAGAAAAGGCTCTCTACTTTGGTCCAAAGCAACTGTAGCTGCAACACATTTGGTGTCGATCACTAAAGACGGTTCTAAAATATTTGTTGCTGACTTAAATGATAATATTTACTTATTTGACTCTTCTGGCAAACAATTGTTCAAAAGAAAGTTAAATGGCAAAGCAAATGCTGTATCTATGTCCTCTAATGGAGATTATATTGCCGTAAGTTCACTTGATAGAGTTATAAGCTTAATAGATAGTAGTTCCGGAAGATTATTGTGGAGTAAGGGGAATGAACGTGCCTTTAATTCATTATTCCTAACTGTCGATGGAAAATTAGTGGTAGGCTCAAAAGATAACAAAGTCTACTTATATGATTTGAGTTCATTTATTATTTCAGGAAAATCACAAGTACAGAAAGAATCGATATCAGAAGAAGACCTCCAAGTACCTGTTTCTGATACTAAAACACCTCTAACAACTGATAACAATCTTCCTCCTGCAACAGCGCCCGATACAATACCTACAACTTCTTCTAGTTTCCCGTATATCTACTTAGTTCCTATAGTAGTATTAATCGCGATAGTGGCAATAGTATTCATGAAAAAAGGAAAAACATCAACTGTTTCTAAAGTGCCAAAAGAATCAAAAGAAATTCCAATTAACGATGAGTTCAAATGTCCATCATGCGGATCACCTATTGAAAAAGAAGCTAAATTCTGTGGAAGTTGTGGAAACGATATTAAAGAAAAAATAGAAGAATTAAGATGTCCTAACTGCGGTGCATCAATCGGAAAAGAGGGTAGTTTTTGTCCTGAATGTGGTCAAAAAATTTAAAATATAAAAATTAATTATTTACATTTTAAAGCTTTAATGACCTCTTCGGCGATCATAATCCCGGCCCTCTTTTGGGCTTCACGGGTTGACGCCCCTATATGCTGAGTTAGAACTACATTATCAAACTCTAGAAGCTTGCTATTCATCGGTGGCTCTTCCTCGAATACATCAAGACCTGCGCCTAAAATTTTACCCGATGACAATGCTCTGCAAAGAGCATCTTCGTCAATTATTCCGCCTCTAGAAGTATTGATTATAATTGCATTAGTTTTCATTTTTTCAAATTCTTTGTCCGAAATCATGTGTCGTGTTGAGTCAATCAAAGGCACGTGTAGTGTAATAACGTCGCTTCTTTCGATTAGTTTTTTGAGAGTAACTGGTTCGGCGTCACAACTTTTAACTTGTTCGTCTGTTAGTAGAGGATCATAAGTAATTAGGCTCATTCCGCATGCTTTGGCCATCCTACCAATATTTCTCCCAATTCTTCCAAATCCCACGATTCCTAAAGTTTTACCATTGAGTTCGTAACCCATAAGGGATTTTTTTTCCCATCTCTTTTCTCTTGTCAGCCTATCTGCTCTTGCAATATTTCTAGAAACGGCCAACATTAATCCAAAAGCAAGCTCGGCCACAGAATCAGAGCTTGCCTGCGGCGAGTTTACAACTTTTACTCCTAGCCCTTGGCAGCAATTGACATCTACATTGTCAAGTCCGACACCGGCTCTAGCCACAACCTTCAGATTTTTACCTTTTTTTATTATGTCTTCAGTTATATTAGGTTTACTTCTAACAATTACTCCATCATAGTTTTCTATGATGGATAAAATCTCTTCTTTAGAAATACCCTTTTTTACATCAACTTCAAACTCTTTTCTAAGTTTGGATATGCCTTCTTCTGCAATATCAGACGCGATAAGAATCTTCATATTAATCACTAAAAATGGTCTATAAAAATACTTAAATATCTTTGTATGGCTTTAATAAATATGATAGATAAAAAGCTTCTTGATATCTTAGCATGTCCCGTTTGCAAAGGCGATATATTCGAGGATAAAGAAGAACTTGTGTGTGTGAAATGTAAAAGGAGATACCCTGTTAGAGAAGGTATTCCTATAATGCTCGAGGAAGAAGCCAGAATAGAGTGAAGTAATGGACAATTGAAGTAAAATAATAATATTTTCTTTAGTTGGATTTTGTATTAATCTCTCATATATTGCGGGCAATCTATTTCTCTCAAATTTCACCGACTTTCTCGGCGCTTCAAAATCCTTTATAGGTATAATAAATGCGATAACGCCATTCTTTTCTATCTGCACCTCTATTTGCTGGAAGGGCTGCAAAAATAAAAAAAACTACCTATAATCCAGATAGATTTTGTAATTGGAACTTTCTTTTCAAATGATAAACTTGTTCTATTTTTTCTTAGAATAGGAATGAGTGTACTTTTTGGTGCAACAACAGTTTTAACAAACTTCCTTACAACAGAAATAGATTCAAAAAGAAGGGTAAATATTTTGGGATATACAGTGGAGCGTGCTCTTTTGGATGGACAATAGGATCGATTCTTACAGAATTAATAATTTCCAATACATATAACATTGCGTTTCTGCTCTCTGTAGTTTTTCCTTATAATCGGATTTAGTGCAACATTTTTTGCAGAAGAAAAATACACCTCTTCGGATTATTTTGGAATTGATTTTGAAACATTTAAAAAATTCTTTCCATATTGCAGGACATTATTACTAAGACATTAGGTAGCCACGGCGATTTGGGCATTTTTACCAGTTTACCTTGAAGCATCTTTAGGTGTTGAAAGATTTATTATTGGATTTATCTATTTCATTAATAATTTTCTGCAACTACTAACGATGTCGTTAGCTGGCCATTTATCTGGTATAATTAAGAGAAAGTATATAATTCTTATCGAGATGATTGGATCTATAGTATTTTTACTTAATATTCATAACAATTAAATTGCCAATTGATTTTATGTTGTTACAGATTCTTCTTGCTTTTTCATGGGCTTTTGTATGCATGGGGGCATCGTCTATTATTGCCGATTCTTCTACATGGGATGGGGGAGGAGAAGCGATGGCAGAACTTATTATGGCCCTGAATCTATCGAATATAATTGGGCCAATAATAGGCAGAATTATATATAGGCTATCTGATTTTTCTACGATGATATATCTGTTGTTGCCACTCTGTTGATTGCATCTATATCTTCTATCTCCTTAAAAAAAAGGAAGAAATTTCCCACAATATTTATAAATAAATTTTTTATTTGAGTTTTATGGCAAAAAAGAAAAGTAAGAAAGGCCTGAAAGTACCTAAAGTATCTAAAAAAACATTAAGCGTTGTTTTGTTGTTGACCATCATAGGGGTGTCAATGGCCTCTCTCTATTATGTTAATTATTTAGGAAATCATGCATTTGATATAAAAGGTACACCCACAATGATTTTATATAATACGGATAATGACCAATCAATTAAAGTAACTTCATACGTTGAAGGAGATCCACTTATTGTAATGCGTAGAATGTTTACTGAAGATGAAGTCAAAAGTGTTTATTTGCTCTTCAAGGCAATGCCGGGTTCAGTACCTGAAAATTCTTATCTTGTTAGAGGCGTTGCTTCAATAAGTGAAGGGGTGGGTAGGACCAAAGGGCCGATAATCCTTGCTAGAGAATTGACACCCTGGCACAAATATATGATGGGAGTTAAATTGATAGGTTCAAAGACAAAACCATTAGTATATATGAAAACTCCAAATTTGGGCGGCACTGAAAATAAAATCATCATACTGAACGAAGGAGTTTTAATTATCGAGAACAGCACTTTTGATGACACTATGCTACTATCAGACTTTCTTAGGACAGTAATCATTGGCGTCTTTTAGGAGTTTAAATGAGAAGATTAAACCTTTTTGACCTGGCAATAATTGTGTTGTTGGTGGCTTCAATAATTTCATTTTCCACCAAGTATTTTGAAAAAGAGCCAATTGATGAATATTCTTATACTGGCTCACAAATATACAGCGCTGTTCGATTTTTTGATTTGTCAGATGGAAAGGGGTTTAGGTATCTTGTTAAAGTCGACGGTTCTTATATCAGCGATTACTCTCCTTTTAGCGAAGAGGGATTTGTTGTTGGGACATCACAAGGCACCTTTTTATTGAAATTAAAAGACGGAAGGATTTTAACTGTTGGGGGGAGAACATCATTTAAAGAAGATATAGCTTCACACAACATTAAAGTCACAATGTTAAATGGATCTACAGTCCATTATATGCAAAAAAGATTTTTTGTCAATGATCTACTCAAAGCAAAAAACAAAATTGATAATACTTCAAAATTTTTAGATAATTATAATATAATTGATACAACTATTTCGGGAGATATTGTAATTGATGGTACATTCCCTAACAATATTACGTTTGAGAAAGATTTATCTGATAAAATAGCAAGAGAGATTTTTTACTTAAAAGATGTAAAGGTTAAGTCATCTGAAAATGGAATTACTTTGAGTGTTGTTGGGATTGGTACAAACGATTTTGAAATATTGCAATCTATTCTTTCTTCCTATAGCCCAACAAAATATTATTTTCCTGATTTTAGAACATTCGTGCTTACAGAGAATATCTCAAATGTCGACATATCTCTCATTCAAAATAGCATTGTAGAAGGGATAATTGGAGATATTCATGTGAGGATTTAGATGAAGTACTTAAATGATATCTTCCCTTTTTTAGAAAAAGAATTTTCAAATAGTTTAGTTAATAAGTCCGCTCTAAAGTTTTTTAAGATTATCCAAAAATTTCCGTCTTTTCCTTTAGAGATAGATAGATTCGATGATTATCTTAAAAACTCGACATTCTTGAAATTTTCACCATTAATTGTTATAGTGTCAATATTACTATTCTTTAGTTTTTCTGATCATCCCCTTTCTCCAATTGGAACCTTAGTTGTCATTTTGGGAACAGTTTCATTTTACATTGGCTCATTAGTCAAAATACCAAATATAAGAAAAATTAACAAAAAATATTTTTTTCCTCTTTTCTCTATTTTCTTAATATTTTTCTTGCTCAGCATGATACAAATCGAATCTTTTGGATTTTATATAAAACTGAGTCTTATACCGCTTCTTCTTATAGGGATGAATGAAAGAGAAAATAAGGACTTTTTTGTATCTCTTTTGATGGTAAGTATAGTTATATTACTAAAAGGATTCTGGGCCTTATCGTTTCCTTTTATTTTTTTCAGCTTAATCTATCTGTTTCTTAATTATCAGGGCGGATTAATAAAATACTTGGAAGACAATACATATAATTTAATTTTTATTCTTTTATCACTAGGCCTCTTTTTTTACATACTTGATTTGATTATAGCTGGGGGAATACCATTATTTAATGTTCAAGCAAGAAACTCCTTAGACCCTTTCTTTACAATGATTTCCCATCTTTTTCCGATGGGATCAATACTTTTAATTTCATACGTTGGCCTTACAAAGGAATATTCTTATAAAAAAGCAAGATTTATCTCCATTTTTTTTACACTCCTCTCTCTTTTCTTAATGGCGTTGTTAGGCTATAGAACTCAAGTCATTTTTATTTTATTGGGGACATTAATCTGTGGTTCAATGGTCGGCATGTGGAAAAAATCTGAACTAATTATAATTGGTGTAGGGGCTCTGATTTCATTATTGGCTTTAACAATGGTGCGTGACATCCTATTGGGGGTCAATCTTTCCCTTTTTGAGTCACTTAGAACAAGGATAAGTCTTACTACTGATGTTATGGATATACTATCCAATATGGGGGGGGGATTTGGATTGACCAATGGAGCAATTCATATTGCAACTCACCCGTATCTTGCTAGATTGATGCCTGGTATAGCATACTCGCCAAGAAGGATGATAGCAGTACTTGTTGGAGAAAGATCAGTTTCTGTAACTTCGACAATATTTGGGCCTTTAGTTGTCGACTTTGGTCTAATTGGAATTATCCTTGGAATGGCCTTTTTAGGATTTTTCTTATCAAATCTTTATAAATCTGCAGATCGTGAAAAAGGAGAAAGAAAGATTATAGCGGTAGGACTGTACAGCATGGTATTAAGTTACACCATAATAGGTATTGAAACAGGTATACTTGACCTAGAAGTTATACTGCTATTTATGATTTCATTATCTTATCTTCTTTTTATAATTAATATAAAAATTATTTAATAAAAAAGTTCCGAAAGATTTAAATATTTTAAAGAATTTATAAAAATAGTGATAATAATGAAAATGAACAAAAAAGGAATTAAAATTCTAAGGTCTCTTCTTGCAATCAAAGGATTCCCTCAAAAAAACAAGATTGCTGAAGAAACGGGGCTATCCATACAGACAGTAACACCTTTCATTAACAAAATGATAGACGATGGCGTGGTAAAAGGATTTACGGCCATAATAGAACCCGACAAATTAGGATACCACCAGGTTCATTTTCTCTTGAATATACAAAAAGGTACAAATGACGAAGCTATTAATTTCTTAAAGAATATGGACAGAGTTCTTTATGTAACCTCCGGATTTGGAAATTCAGACTGCCAGTTAGTTGTGGCAATACCTGCAGACAGAACAGATCTAATCCCAAGTTACATGGAGTCTATGAGACAGTCTGGAATATTCAAGAGTGAAATGAGCATTCACGTAGTTACAAAGAGCCATTTCCCATTACCTGATTTTCTTAGAAATGAAGACTTAGGATAATGGTGCAAAAAATGCAAAAAAGTTTGGTTTTAACTTTAACATTAATTTTAATTTTTGCTAACTTCAGTCAAATTACTTCTGAAGACTTAATTAAATGGCGCCATCATACTAATGATGAAGTCAAAGGAGTTGCTTTAGGCGATGTCGATGGCGATGGCAGATTTGATGTAATTGTGGGAAGTGGAGATTATATTTATGCCCTTGATGTTTCTGGCCAAGAAATATGGAAAAGGAAAACTATTAATTTTGTGAATAGCGTATCTGCAGGGGACTTAGATGGCGATGGAAGAAGTGATGTGGCGGTTGGCCTTATCAATAATGGCATAGAAATTTTTAACTCAGACGGAGAAAAGCTTTGGGAATATTGGATGCGCACTCCAATTCAGAAGATAATTATCAAAGATATTGATTCAGACGGATATGGCGAAATAATTGCTATATCACATAATAGAACATTTATTGATAATGCTTGGGTGATAATTAATCATGATGGATGTGTCAGATTCCAAAGCAAAGATTTATTTTTCCCAGATTTTGAATTAAAAGGTTATTATAGTGGAACTTCAAAAAAATGGGAAGCTGACAACGAACTTAGATTTCTTATTGCAGAGGATATAAATGGAGATGGCTATACTGAATTCATCGCATCTACGCGATTAAATGATATAATAGTTTTCGATTACAATAGGAATCCTCTGTGGGGGTACCATTTTGATTATGCTATAACTTCTCTGTCTGTGGGGGATGTGGAAGGGGATGGATTCAAAGAGATATTATTGGGCGTTAACAAAAAACTCATTATCTTGACAAAAGATGGATTTAATTTGAAAGAATATTCTTTTGACAATGATATCAAAGCCGCAACTGCATTTAAAGATGAATTCAATACTTCATTCGTTATGGTGGGTAAAGATAATATTCTTTATGCATATGATTGGGATAAAGAAATATTTAATCATACGTTTGATGAAAATATTAACTTAATTTACTATGATAATCTTGATTATAAAAATGAAATAGAGATCATAACAGGAACTAATGAAGGGGTATACGTATTAAGTACTAAAGGAAAGAGACTTTTTACATATAGGACTTATTCGTCTGTAATGGAAGTATTTACTATTAATCTAAATTATAAAGGTGAGAAGGAATTAATCATAGCTTCAACTGATATAGACGCAATTACCTATCAAGAACTAAAAGAAATTCAGATTACAGATTCCCAAACAAATCAACAACAAAGAGAGGAGACTATACGAGGAGCAAATGCTATTTTTAATACGGGTAAAGCACTCTATGATGTTGGAGAATATCAAGCAGCTATTAATAAGTTTAGCGAAGCACGTACCATATATCAATCAGTATTATATAACGAAGGAATAAATAGTTCTGGAACTTTCATTTCAAATGCTACTTTACATATTCAAGCAAAATCATTAGAGGATCAAGCTCTTTCTCTAAAAAATGAAAAGAAATACGAAGAAGCCAAGTCAACCTATGGGGCTGCAAAAGATCTTTATTCAGTAACTAACGACACAGTTAAAACTCAGCAGATGGATCAAAAAATAGCTGAAATTGATGATTTAATTACTGCTGGATCTTTTTCTAGATTTGTAATTACTTTTGCTATTATCGTGGCCATAGTAGCTGCAATAGGGATAATATTCTTCTTCATCAGAAAAAGAAAAAAATCTGAACAAGGTGCTTAATTGTTAAGGGATGAGATTAAGAAAAGAGTCGAAAAACTTGAAAAAATAGCCATTAATTATGAGAATGAGGGTTACTATCAAGATGCTGCGGACAGTTATGCAGAAGCTGCAAATTTTTTAGTTGAAGAAAAAGATTTCTTCTGGGGGGCCGAAGACTTTAAAAAAGCTGCTGAGCTTTATTGGGATTCTGGAGATACTGAGCGAGCTGAAAATCTTTTTAATACAGCCATAAATTATTATCTTTTGGATGCAGAATACTATCTAAAACGAGATGGATACTTTTGGGCTGTAAGAGACTACAAATTGGCAGTGCAATGCTATGAAAAGTGGCTTTCAATGGTCGGGAGAATTTAGATCAAATTGTGGGCCCGAAGGGATTTGAACCCTTGGCCGCCCGGTTATGAGCCGGGCGCTCTACCAGGCTAAGCTACGGGCCCAAAAGCGCCGCCAGCAGGACTCGAACCTGCGACCATTCGATTAACAGTCGAGCGCTCTACCTACTGAGCTATGGCGGCATGAAGATTCCGAATTCAGAATCATATATAAAACTTTCTATCCATTAAAATTTTCTCTAATTATTTTTAAAAAATAATTAGTAAATACAAAAGTGGAATTATTGTGAATCATAAGATGTATGATAATACCATCTGAAGTAATTTGTCAATTTTTTTTTGTTTAGTATCTTATTAGTTTGGAATACATTTTAATTATAGATATTTCTACTCTCATAAATACCTATAAATTAGCTTTACCAAAAATTTTTTATGTATAAAAAAATAATCTAAATAGATTCTCTGTGAGGATTATAGTAATTGGTGATTTTATGTTTGATACAAGCTTAATTGAGAAACTCGTTTCTTCTGAAAACTATTTTAAAAAAAGAAAAGATGTGGAAAAATTAAGACACAAAGCAATTAAAATGTCGCACAAATACCATTTTGAAAATAATTAATTTTATCATGATTATTGTAAATTGAAAGGACTAAGCGGAGACATAAAGTTTGAAGACTTTCATAAAATAGTAATTCCCGATACGGTATTCAAGTCTTATCAGATGGAATCACCTGAAAAGAGCCCTCAAGAATTTAAAAAATGGATTTATAGGATCTCTTCAGTTCCTATTAACTTTACTCCAAGAGCACGGGGCACTTAAAAGCTTTCTTCAAGAATTTTATTCAAATGGTATGTTATTGAGTTTTAGTAGTGGCACTTCTGGAAAACTGACATTTTTATCAAGAGATCCCTTTACCCAATCCTTGATAATCAGATCATATGCTGAAGCAATCGATGCAACTCTAAAACTTGACAAAGGTAAAGAGAGATCTATTCTTGGAATACAAAAATAAACATTTTTACAAGTCGGCTTCAATGGAAAAGTTGTAGCTAATTACATATCCCATGGAAAGGCTTTCCACGCATTTGAAGAATTGAAAGCCGATATAATAAGACTTAGAATGAGGGCCAAGATCGTCAAAAGAAAAAATCTGAACTACTTTATTAAGCAAATGCTACATTGACTTGAGAAAAATGCCATAAGAAACATAGTAACTACAATTGAAGAAAACAAAGGAAAAAAAGTTGTTTTTATAGGGCCACCTTTTTTGATAATTGATACGGCTAAATATATTTTGGAAAATGGGATTAACGCGAAGATAGAAGCAGATGGCTTTTTGGCTTCAACTGGAGGATTCAAAGACAGGTCGATTGTAAGCAGAGATAAAAAGAAATATTTAAATACTTTGCACGTTAATATATTATAGGTGCTTTAATGGTATATGCATATGTTTTGATAACAGTTTCAATAGGAAAAATAAAGGAAGTAATTGAAGATGTAAAGAAGATTGAAGGTGTACTAGAAGCCGATGTTATAACTGGTCCATATGATGCCATTGCAAAAATAAAAGCAAATGATCTAGGCGAACTCACAAAAACAGTAATTCAACAGATTCATTATATTGAAGGTGTTATTGATACAACAACTGCGATAGTAATTTCCGTATAATAATATTATTCATTTTTTGGTGGTTTCTTGAATAAAAGTACGGCTATATGTGATGTATCTCTTTTTGTTTCAAAAAGTAAATATTCTCAGGCTGAATCATTGATGAAATCCTTGCGTATTGAAGAGGTAATAATGCCTGAAGAACTGGTGGATATCCTTATGAAGGTTCATAGGGGTGAAGAGCTCTTGGGCGAACAAGTTCGAGTTTTATCCTATTGGGCAAAGGGGCCAGTTCCCAAGGATGAAGAAATAAGAACTTTTTATGAAACACTTATCGAAAAGGGAATTAAAATTAGAACAATAAAAGAGTATGTTCTGAAAAAAGAAGTTGAATTGGGGTATACAAAATTAAGAGAGGGTATGGAAAAAGACGAGATGGAAGTCTATAATAAAAGTTGGAGAAATTTATACAATAAATTTTCTGAAACGATGCCTGATCAAACAGCAATCATATGCTCAAAAATCTTATCTTTGTCTCTTGTATTTAATGAGAAAATAGTCGCAGTTAATAGAAAACTATTGAGGTTTCTATTTGACTCGGGACTAGAAGTATCAAAAGTTACCTCTAAGATTGAAGTAGATAAAAATATGGTCGAACATAATATTATTTTCCTTAATGTTTACGGCCCAAAGACTTTTGAGCCTTTGTTTTACGAAATAAAAAATTCTATAAAGGAGAGTACAGAGATACAGATAGAACTAGAAAAAGATGTTGGTTCAATCGTAATGTTTAACTTATAAATACTAAAAATATTCTTATTTTTATTATCTATTAAAGTTTGTAAGTTCTATTTTATATATTCCTTAAACAGAAAGCTTTTTATATCACTTCAAATACATCTAAAACTAGCAATATTTTTAAAGAGGTGTATTTATGGCAGAAATTAGACAACCAATGAGTGTCCAACCCGAAGGCGCTCAGAGATTTATGGGCAGAGATGCTCAAAGAATGAATATTCTTGCTGGAAGAATAGTAGCAGAAACAGTAAAGACGACACTAGGTCCAAGAGGGATGGACAAAATGCTCGTTGACTCACTAGGAGACGTAGTCATCACAAATGATGGTGCTACAATACTTAGCGAGATGGATATAGCTCATCCAGCAGCAAAAATGATTGTAGAAGTTGCAAAGACACAAGATGAGGAAGTTGGAGACGGTACAACAACAGCCGTTGTTATTGCCGGAGAGCTTCTAAAGAGGGCCGAAGATCTTCTCGATCAAGAAGTACACGCAACAGTTGTTGCATCTGGTTACAAACTTGCGGCTGAAAAAGCCGATGAGATATTGAAAGATATTGGTGACAAGATTACAATTAATGATGATGAAATCCTTCTTGAAATTGCAAAAACTGCAATGACTGGGAAGGGTGCAGAAAAATCAAAGGATACATTAGCACCTTTGGCACTTAAAGCAGTGAAGCAGGTAGCCGTAAAAGAAAATGGAAACTACACAGTTGAAACTGAAGACATTAAGGTAGAGAAGAAAGAAGGTGGAAGTGTAGAAGATTCAAAACTCATCCAGGGACTTATTATTGATAAGGAAAGAGTTCACGACGGTATGCCAAAGAAACTAAAGGATGCAAAAATAGCTTTACTTGACTGTGCAATTGAAGTAAAAGAAACTGAAACTGATGCAGAAATTAGAATTACATCTCCTGACCAGCTTCAAGCATTCTTGGATCAAGAAGAAGCAATGCTAAAGAAGATGGTTGATCAGATAGAGGCATCTGGGGCAACTGTTGTATTCTGTCAAAAGGGAATTGATGATTTAGCTCAGCATTATCTTGCTAAGAGCGGAATATACGCTGCAAGGAGAGTAAAAAAGAGCGATATGAAGAAACTATCTAAAGCAACAGGCGCAAGAGTTGTAAACAAAATAGCTGACCTTGAATCAAAGGATCTTGGTAATGCAGGCTCTGTCGAAGAGAAAAAGATTGGCGGAGACGAAATGACATTTGTCGAAGGATGCAAGGATCCAAAAGCAGTAAGCTTATTGTTAAGAGGCGGAACAGAGCACTTTTTAGAGGAAGTAGAAAGAGCTCTTGAAGATGCTATAGGTGTCATATCCACAGCAATCGAAGATGGAACTATTTGTGCTGGCGGTGGAGCTGCAGAAATGGAACTATCCAAGAGACTCAATGAATACGCAGAAAAGATTAGTGGCAGAGAACAGTTGGCCGTTAAAGCATTCGCGCAAGCAATGGAAATAATTCCAAGAACTTTAGCCGAAAATGCAGGTATAGATCCAATTGATACCATCGTTGCACTCAAAGCTTCACATGAAACAAAAGATCACAAGAGATACGGAATTGACGTCTTTGACGGTAAAGTTAAAGACATGATGAAGGCCGGAGTTGTCGAACCACTAAGAATAAAAGAGCAAGCAATAAAGAGCGCTTCCGAATCAGCCATAATGATATTAAGAATCGATGACGTTATAGCCGCAAGTGGAATTGGTAAGAGAAGAGGAATGGGTGGCGATGACGACATGGATATGGGTGGCATGGGCGGAATGCCTGGTGGCATGCCTGGAATGATGTAATATACAAATAATTTTTTCTTTTATTTAATATTTTTATTAAATTTTTCTTAGATAATCTTATTAATTTAGTCGAATCCTTTCTTATATGGAATGTCACTCCGTTATAGAAAAATTAAAGTCTATTTCTGACCCTAAAACTTTAGAGGGAATGTCAAGATATGGAATTAAGACAGATAAGGCATTTGGCGTTTCAATCCCGAAGATAAGACTTTTAGCAAAACAGATAGGAAAAGATCATAATCTAGCTTTGGAATTATGGAAATCAGGTTTTCATGAAACAAGATTTCTTGCCAGTATGATTGACGATCCAAGAAAACTCACAAATGAGCAAATGGAGGATTGGATTAATGATTTTGATTCTTGGGATATATGCGATCAAGTTTGCAATAACCTTTTCAGAAAGAGTCCTTTGGCTTTTGATAAAGTCTTTGAATGGTCCAAAAGGGATAAAGAATTTGTTAAAAGGGCAGGATATGTCCTAATGGCAGTTTTGGTAGTTCATGATAAAACTAGAAAAGATGAAGATTTCTTCAAGTTTATGCCTATAATTTTTAATGGGTCCATAGATGAGCGAATATATGTCAAAAAAGCTGTAAACTGGTCTTTAAGGCAAATAGGCAAGAAAAATCTTGTTTTAAATAAAAAAGCAATTGAATGTGCGCTAAATATTCAAAAAATTAATTCCAAATCTGCAAAGTGGATAGCTTCTGATGCATTAAGAGAATTACAAAATCCCAAAATTTTAGAACGAATTAAAAATAAAAATCCATAACTAATTTAAAGAGTTTTTATTTATCCTAATTAGACGTAGTCTTGAGGTGTAAAAATGTTAGATATAGAAGGATTAAGTACTGAGGCAAAGATTGGGAAAATATTGATTTTAGTATCCCTTATATTGGGCATAGTTGGGGTCCTGGGATTGCTTGCTGGTTTTAGTTTTGGGGTATTATCTCCTTGGAGGTACATGAGAGGATTTTCTCTGTTTGCTGGATTATTCATGGTATTTGCAACAGTTATTAAGATTTTAGGATTGATAGTTGGTTTCATAGCATTATCTTCGACAAATCTGAAAAATTTCAACAAAGCGGGCATATACGCTATAATCTCAAGCTTGTTACCCCCTCTTGACATAATAATGCTCATAGGTGGTATTTTATGTCTTATTAGCAAAGAAGCAAAATAATATAATTCTTTTATTTTATGCTTTGTTGAATAATTCCTCTCAAATGAACCGCAAAGCTTAAACTCTTTACAAATCCTAATTATTCATGCAAATGGATTGGACCAAATATAATAAACAGTTAGTGGAGAGGGGCTAATTTTA
>Ga0172382_10003568_pt1 | contig 24540 bp, 18 predicted proteins | sample Leawel138RmetaG_FD_122245 | JGI IMG/M metagenome (GOLD analysis project Ga0172382, IMG submission 122245) | Leachate microbial communities from a municipal landfill in Southern Ontario, Canada - Leachate well 138R metaG | ecosystem: Engineered > Solid waste > Landfill > Unclassified | place...
AAAGCCCAGGTCGGCGAAGGCGGTGGCGATCACCTTCTGGCCTCGGTCATGGCCGTCCTGGCCCATCTTGGCGATCAGCACGCGCGGGCGGCGGCCGTCGTTCTTCTCGAACTCGGTGACGAGCGCGCGGACCTTTTCGAAGCTTTCGTCCATGCCCTTCACCTCGCTGGAGTAGACGCCCGAGATGGCGCGGATGGTCGCCTGATGGCGGCCGTAGACCTTTTCCAGCGCGTCCGAGATTTCACCCACGGTACACTTGGCCCGCGCCGCGTCCACGGCCAGGGCCAGCACGTTGCCGGACCCGCTGGACGCCGCATTGGTCAGGGCGGTGAGCTTGCTTTCCACGTCGGCGGCATTGCGCTCGGCGCGCAGGCGCTGGAGCTTTTCGATCTGCTGGGCGCGGACCGACGAGTTGTCCACCTTCAGCACGTCGATCTTTTCTTCCTCGTCCAGCACGTACTTGTTCACGCCAACCACGGACTGACGCCCGGCGTCGATGCGGGCCTGGGTGCGGGCGGCGGCTTCCTCGATGCGCATCTTGGGGATACCGGCCTCGATGGCCTTGGCCATGCCGCCGGTTTCCTCGACTTCCTGGATGTGCTTCCAGGCGCTCTCGGCCAGTTCGCGGGTCAGGCGCTCGACGTAGTAGCTGCCGCCCCACGGGTCGATGACGCGGGTGGTGCCGCTTTCCTGCTGGATGAAAAGCTGGGTGTTGCGGGCGATGCGGGCCGAGAAGTCGGTCGGCAGGGCCAGGGCCTCGTCCAGCGCGTTGGTGTGCAGCGACTGGGTGTGGCCTTGGGTCGCGGCCATCGCCTCGATCTGGGTGCGGATGACGTTGTTGAACACGTCCTGCGCGGTCAGCGACCAGCCCGAGGTCTGGCAGTGGGTGCGCAGGGACAGGGACTTGTCGCTCTTGGGGTCGAACTGCTTGATCAGGCGCGCCCACAGCATGCGCGCGGCGCGCATCTTGGCGACTTCCATGTAGAAGTTCATGCCGATGGCCCAGAAGAACGACAGGCGCGGCGCGAACTTGTCGATGCTCATGCCGGTCGCCATGCCCGCGCGGGCGTATTCCACGCCGTCGGCCAGGGTATAGGCCAGTTCCAGGTCGGCGGTCGCCCCGGCTTCCTGCATGTGATAGCCGGAAATCGAGATCGAGTTGTACTTCGGCATGTGCTGCGAGGTGTAGGAGAAGATGTCGGAAATGATCCGCATCGACGGCAGCGGCGGGTAGATATAGGTGTTGCGGACCATGAACTCCTTGAGGATGTCGTTCTGGATGGTCCCGGACAGCTTGTCGGGCGATACGCCCTGTTCCTCGGCCGCCACGATGTACAGGGCGAGCACCGGCAGCACGGCGCCGTTCATGGTCATCGACACGCTCATCTGATCGAGCGGGATGCCGTCGAAAAGCTGGCGCATGTCATAGATGCTGTCGATCGCAACGCCGGCCATGCCGACGTCGCCGGCCACGCGCGGGTGGTCGCTGTCATAGCCGCGATGGGTGGCAAGGTCGAAGGCCACCGACAGACCCTTCTGCCCGGCCGCCAGATTGCGGCGGTAGAAGGCGTTGGATTCCTCGGCGGTCGAGAACCCGGCGTACTGGCGGATGGTCCAGGGCTGCTGGACATACATGGTCGGGTACGGGCCGCGCAGGAACGGCGGCATGCCCGGCATGGTTTCCAGGTGGTCGAGGTCGGCAATGTCGGACGCCGCGTACAGCGGCTTGACCATCAGCTTTTCCGGGGTTTCCCAGGTCAGGGCATCGAGCGGCTGGCCGGTTTCGGCCTGAAGGCGCTTGGCCCAGGCGGCGGCGTCGCCTTTTGTGGCGGCATCAAACGCGATCTTGGAGAAGTCGGGGATGGTCGTCATCTCACTTCACTCCCAGCCGGGCGTGCAGGGCTTGCAGCAAGCCCAACACATCGCACCCAACGTAAATATAGTCATCCACTCCGGCGGCGTCATAGGCCGCCTGCTTGTCACCCGCCCGTCCGGCCAGGACAACGCGGCTCGCGCCCGTTTCCTTGAGGGTCTTGGCGAAGGCTTCGGCGCTTTCGTCATACTGCGCGTCGGTGCCGCAGATACAAGCAACGGAGGCGCCAGACGCCTTGAACGCGGCGGCCATGGTGGCGGCATCGTCGAAGCCGTCCGTGGTGATCGCCTCGATGCCGCCGGCCTCGAAGAAGTTGCGGGCGAAGGTGGCGCGGCCGGTGTGCTGGGCGACCTTGCCCATGTTGGCCAGGAACACCTTGGGACGACTGCCGTTCGCGGCCAGCCAGCGGTCCGACGCATCACGCAGGGCCTCGAACTCCTCGCCCAGACGATGGGCGGGCAGGGCGGTGATGGAGGCCTTGCCGCCATCGGATAGCGCGGCGGTCAGGCCGCCAAGAGTGCCATCGCGGGCCAAATCGAACAAAGTCCCGATGGCCCCCACGCTGCCCCCACGGCGGACATTGGCGAGGCGGGCGACGGCCCCCTTGCGCAGGGCGGCAAGGTCGGGCTGTTCGCACTCGACCGGCTTTTCGGTCAGGTTGGGGAACTCGTTGATGCCGGTCAGGGCGTCCTTGCGCTTGGCGACGGCGGCGCGGCGGGCCTGCCAGCTCTTGTCCAGGCGCGCGGCCAGACTGCCCGAGGTCAGCGCGGCGGCCATGCCGCCTTCGGCTTCGATGGCCTGGAATTCGGCCCAGGCGCGCTCGGCCACCTGACGGGTCAGCGTCTCGACATACCAGGAGCCGCCAGCCGGGTCGATGACGCGGGTCAGGTTGCTTTCTTCCTGGAGGATGATCTGGGTGTTGCGGGCGATGCGGCGCGCCAGATCCGACGGCAGCCCGAGGGCGGCGTCGAACGGCAGGGCAGTGACGCTGTCGGCCCCGGCCACGCCGGCGGCAAAGCTCGCCACGGTGACGCGCAGGATGTTCACCCACGGGTCACGCTGCGACACAACGCGCGAGGCGGTCGTGGCGTGCAGGGCGGCGGAGCGGGAGTCTTCCGCCGCGCCGCAGGCTTCGGCGACGCGCGCCCACAGCATCCGGGCGGCACGCAGCTTGGCGATGCCCAGAAAGAAGTCGGTGCCCACGGGAATGGAGAACGAAATCTGGCGGCACGCCGCATCAATGCTCATGCCCGCCGCCGTCATGGCGCGCAGATAGGCGACGGCGGTCGCCATGGCGCAGGCAAGATCCTCGACATCGCTCGCCCCGGCGTCGGAATACGGCCCGGCGTCCACGCCGACGGCGGTGACGTTCGGCCAGGTGTTCGAGGTATGGGCGGCAATCTCGGCCATGCGCGTGAGCGCGGCATCGAGCGAGGTCGGCAGGCTGCCCTGCTCGGCCAGGGTGCCCAGCGGGTCGATGTTGAACGCGCCCACAGCCTCGGCCCCTTTGATGCCGCGCTTGCGCCACACCTCGGCCAGCAGGGCGGCGGCGGCGGGCGCGCCGGCCCCGGCATCCAGTGTCACCGGGCAGATTTCCAGCATGACGCCGCCCAGCGCGGAGTCGAGGTCATCGGCGGTGGCGATCATCACGCCATCAACGCCCGCCAGCTCGCTTTCCGGGTCCAGGCCAGCCCGACCGGCGGCGTCCAGGCGCAGCAGGACCGACGTTACGCCGCGCTCCAGGTCGTTCAGGATCTCGCGGTTGGTCTTCTTGAGGTCCGGGTTCAGGAACACCTGACGGATATCCCAGCCCTGTACGCCGTTGGCCGCCGTGCCACCACGGGCGAACGGTGCGAAGCCGGGGAAGCCGGACGGATCGCCCTGGGCGTCCCAGTCAGCCTTGGTGTACAACGGCTGGAGGGTGATGCCGTCGTACAGGCGGGTGGTCAGCTTCTTGTCGAAGTCAGCGCCCTTGAGCGTTTGCTCGACAAGCGCGCGCCACGCCTGATAATCGACCGCCGGGAAGTCCTGCGTCAGGTTCAGAGAGTTCGTCATGGCCTGGACGTTCCTGAATAAGGGATTGACGGGCAAGGGCAGCCCGAACGGAATGACCCTATAACACAGCCCCGGCGGCAAACGAAACCGGCTGATTACATCATGACACCGCCGTTGGCCGCGCGCAGTGGACGCGGGCGCGACCCTGCCGTAACTTTGCAACGTAATTCCACGGAACCCAAGCCCCCACCCACCCGAGGAGCATGTCATGCCTGCCCCGCCGCCGCGCCTGGAATTACGCGCCATCGACAAGCGTTATCCGGGGTGCCACGCCAACAAGGCGGTCTCCCTGGCGCTCGGCGCGGGGGAGATTCATGCCCTGCTGGGGGAGAACGGGGCCGGGAAGTCCACCCTGGTCAAGATCATCTACGGCGTGGCGTCGGCGGACTCGGGCGAGGTTTTGTGGGACGGCCAGCCCGTGCGGGTGGGCAGTCCGGCCGACGCCCGGCGGCTGGGCATCGGCATGGTGTTCCAGCATTTCTCGCTGTTCGATAGCCTGACGGTGGCCGAGAACATCGCGCTGGGTCTGGGCACGCGGGAAAAGATGGACGTTCTGGCGGCCCGTATCACGGAGCTGTCGGCGCGCTATGGTCTTCCGCTCGACCCGCGTCGGTCCGTGCATGACCTGTCGGTGGGCGAACGGCAGCGGGTGGAGATCATTCGCTGCCTGCTCCAGGATCCCAAGCTGCTCATCATGGACGAGCCGACCAGCGTGTTGACCCCGCAGGAGGTGGACAAGCTGTTCGATACTCTGCGCCGTCTGCGCGCCGAGGGGCGGACCATCCTTTATATCTCCCATAAGCTCGAAGAAATCCGCGCCCTGTGCGACCGCGCCACGGTGCTGCGGGCCGGGGCGGTGGTGGCGACCTGCGACCCGCGCCAGGAGAGCGCCCGGTCGCTCGCCCAGATGATGATCGGGTCCGAGCTTGTGGCCGCCCAGCGGACGGCGCGCGAGCATCGTGATGAGGAGCCTCGGCTGGTGGTCGAGGCGCTGTCGCTGTCAGCCTCGCACCCGTTCGGGACGGATCTCGACAATGTCAGCTTCGCGGTGCGGCCAGGGGAGATTTTCGGCATTGCCGGAGTGGCCGGAAACGGTCAGGGCGAGTTGATGTTGGCCTTGTCGGGCGAACACCGCACGCCGGTTCACGAGGCTATCCGCATCGATGGCCGCCCGGTGGGCCGCCTGGGACCGCGCGAGCGCCGCGACATGGGCATGGGTCTGGTGCCTGAGGAACGCCTTGGCCGAGGTGCGGTGCCGGACCTGAGCCTGGCGGAAAACGCGCTGTTATCGGGGTATGGGCGCGAAAATCTGGTGCGCCGGGGCATGATCCATTTCGGCAAGGTCAACGCCTATGCCGACCGCATCATCGGGGCGTTTAACGTCATCGCCCACGGACGGCGGGCCGAGGCGCGCAGCCTGTCGGGGGGCAACCTGCAAAAGTTCATCATCGGCCGGGAAATCCTGCAAAAGCCGCGCCTGCTCATCTGTTCGCAGCCGACGTGGGGGGTCGATGCCGGATCGGCTGCGGCCATCCATCAGGCTTTGCTGGACTTGCGGGACGAGGGGGCGGCGGTGCTGGTGATTTCCCAGGATCTCGACGAGTTGTTCACCATTGCCGACCGTATCGCAGTAATGAGCGGTGGCCGGTTGTCGTCGCCGCGCGCAGCGCATGATACGTCGGTGGAGCAGGTGGGCTTGCTGATGGGCGGCCTGTTCGATCTGGCCGAGGAAGGAGTGGCTCATGGTCCGGCTTGAGGCGCGGGGCCATGCGGCTCCGGGGTGGATCTACGGCGCCCCGGTGCTGGCCGTGGGGCTGACCCTGCTGGCCGGGGGCGCGCTGTTCGCCGCGCTGGGGTTCGACCCGGTCGAGGCGCTGGGCGTGTTCTTTCTGTCGCCGCTGAACTCGGCCTATGGCATCGCGGAACTGGCCGTGAAGGCGACGCCGCTGGCCTTGTGCGCGGTGGGCCTAGCCATCGGGTTCCGGGGCAATGTGTGGAACATCGGGGCTGAGGGGCAACTGGTCATGGGCGCGGTGGCCGGGGGCGGCGTGGCGCTGGCCCTGTACGATGTGGAGGGCTGGTTCGTGCTGCCGCTGATGCTGGTCGGCGGCATGCTGGGCGGGATGGCGTGGGGGGCCATTCCGGCGTTCCTCAAGACGCGGTTCCATACCTCGGAAATCCTGGTCAGTTTGATGCTGACCTATGTGGCGGCGCTGGTTTTGTCGTGGCTGGTCCATGGGCCGTGGCGCGACCCGATGGGCTTCAACTTCCCGGAAAGCCGCTTGTTTCACGATGCCGCCACCCTGCCCATTCTATGGGGGGAGACGCGCCTGCACTTGGGCGCGGCGTTCGCGCTGGCCGCCGTGGTGGGGGCGTGGTTCGTGGTGGCGCGGACGTTCATCGGGTTTCAGGTCAAGGTCATGGGCATGACGCCGCAGGCCGGGGGCTATGCCGGGTTCAGCCAGAAATGGGTGGTGTGGCTGGCTTTCATGGTGTCGGGCGGGCTGGCGGGTCTTGCCGGTGTGGTCGAGGTCGCCGGACCCATCGGCCAGCTTCAGCCCACGGTGTCACCCGGCTATGGCTTCACGGCGATCATCGTCGCGTTTCTCGGACGGCTGCATCCGGTGGGGATCATGCTGGCCGCGCTGCTGATGGCGCTGAGTTATTTGGGCGGCGAGGCGGTGCAGATCGGGCTGGGCCTGCCGCTGGCCGTGACCGGAGTGTTCCAGGGGATGCTGCTGTTCTTCCTGTTGGCCTGCGATGTACTGATCCGGTATCGGGTCGTCCTCACCGTCCGGCGGGAGGCGCGGCCATGATCCCCCCCATAATCCCTGACGTCGATGCCCTGGCCGCGCTGCTGGTCGCCATGATGCGCGCCGCAACGCCGCTGGTGTTTGCCGCGCTGGGCGAACTGATTACCGAGAAGTCCGGGGTGCTGAACCTGGGCGTCGAGGGCATGATGCTGATGGGTGCGGTCAGTGCCTTCATGGTGTATGTGGCAACCGGAAACCCGGCCCTGGCGATGCTGGCTGCCGCCATTGTGGGTGTGATGATGGCCGCGCTGTTCGGGGCGCTGACGCTCGGCCTGCTGACCAATCAGGTGGCGACGGGGCTGGCCCTGACCATCTTTGGCATCGGTCTGTCGGCGTTCATCGGGCAGGCCTATGTCGGGATGCCCATCGAGCCGCTGGCCCGCCTGAACGTTGAGGGCCTGAGCGACCTGCCGCTGATCGGGCCGGTGCTGTTCGGGCATGACGCCATGGTGTACCTGTCGCTGGCCGCCGCGTTCGGCCTGTGGTGGTTTTTGACCCGCACGCGGGCCGGACTGGTCCTGCGGGCGGTGGGCGAGAACCCGGCGGCGGCCCATTCCATTGGCTATCCGGTGCGCCTCATCCGGTTCGGCGCGGTGCTGTTTGGCGGCGCCATGTGCGGGCTGGGCGGGGCGTATCTGTCGCTCGCCTACACGCCGATGTGGGTCGAGCAGATGACGGCGGGGCGCGGCTGGATCGCCTTGGCGCTGGTGGTGTTCGCAACGTGGAAGCCGGGGCGGGTGGTGATGGGTGCCTACCTGTTCGGCGGCGTGACCATCGTTCAGTTGCACATCCAGGGGGCAGGCGTGGCGGTGCCGTCGCAGCTTTTGTCCATGCTCCCGTATCTTGCAACCATCCTGGTTCTGGTGCTCATATCGCGTGATCCAACGCGGATTCGCCTCAACGCCCCGGCCAGCATCGGGAAGACCTTTCATCCCGGCGGCTGACGCTAACGCCCATAGGAGAATGTACTCCATGTCCCGCTTTTCCCGTATCGCCGCCATGGCCGCCGCGCTGCTACTGGGCGGTCAGGCCCTGGCCGCCGATCCCGTGAAAGTCGGCTTCGTCTACGTCGGTCCGGTGGGGGACCACGGCTGGTCCTATCAGCATGACCACGCCCGCAAGGCCATTGAGGCCCATTTCGGCGACAAGGTGAAAACCTCCTTCGTCGAGGACGTGGCTGAGGGTGCCGACTCCGAACGGGTCATCAACCAGTTCGGTCAGCAGGGTTTTGATTTGGTGTTCACCACCTCGTTCGGGTTCATGAACCCGACGGTCAAGGTTGCCAACCGGTTCCCCAAGGTGAAGTTCGAGCACGCCACCGGCTATAAGCGGACGGACAACCTTGCGACCTATGCCGCGCGGTTCTACGAGGGCCGGGCCGTCATCGGCACGATCGCCGGGCACATGACCAAGTCCAATGTCATCGGCTATGTCGCGCCGTTCCCCATCCCCGAAGTGGTGCGCGGCATCAACGCCTTCACCATCGCCATGCGCGCGGTCAATCCCAAGGCCGAGGTCAAGGTGATCTGGACCAATTCCTGGTACGATCCCGGCCGCGAGCGCGAGGCCGCCGAAACCCTGATCGCCCAGGGCGCCGACATCATCAGCCAACACACCGACAGCCCGGCCCCGGTCCAGGTGGCGCAGGAAAAGGGCGTGTTTGCGTTCGGTCAGGCGTCGGACATGAGCCGCTTTGGCCCCGACGCCCATCTGACCGCCATCGTTGACGATTGGGCGCCGTACTACATCGAGCGGGTCCAGGCCGTGATCGACGGCACCTGGAAGTCCACCGACACCTGGGGCGGGCTGGCCAGCGGCATGGTCGTGATGACCCCCTACAGCGCCAAGATGACGCCCGAGGCACGCGCCGCCGCCGAAAAGATGGAAGCCGCCATCCGCGAGGGCAAGTACCACCCCTTCCAAGGCCCGATCAAGAATCAGGCCGGGGAAGTCGTGGTCAAGGACGGCGAAACCGTCCCTGACGAAAAGCTGCTGTCCATGGACTGGTACGTCGAAGGCGTCCAGGGCCGCCTGCCGAAGTAACGGCCTCAACAACACCCTGTCGGGCAGCCGCTGGAAAAGAAACGGCGCAGGTTGCTTGGCAGGGTGTAGACCGTGTTATCGGGTTCCGCCGGGCCGTCGTCCAGGGCGGCGCGGACGATGGCTTCGGCCAGCATTCCGGCGGGCGGGGAGGAATGGACCTGCCCGCGCCACGGCCATTCGCGGCAATCGACCGCACCCGCCGGGATCAGGCTGCTGCACGCCCCGCAGGCGCTTTCGCTGAGGGTGGCCTGGATATCGCGGCCATCGATGCGCACGGTGGGCGAGGAAACCAACCGCCATGCCTCGGCCTTTTCGGCGCTGTCGATCAGCGTTTCCGTGACCGTCACGTCGATGCCCAACAGGTCGAGCAACGGGCGGACGGCGGTCAGAGCTTGGTCCAGATGTTTGGCGGCTCCCTGGCAGCGGTCGCAGGTCTGGATGTCGATATAGAGCAGATCAACCGCCACGGTGCGGCGGGCAGGCTTGCATCCACTGTCGGACATGGTCACTCTCCGGGAAGGGTGGGGTCTTTTCTGAAGACGGGACGCGGACGAAAAGGACGCACGAATTTTGGCCGCCGATGTAGCCTCTGTCGCCTGGGACCAGTTCGGCCGTGCCCTGCATGGCTTTATCCGCCGCCGCGTGGACAGCCCCGAGGACGCCGACGAGATCCTGCAGGACGTCATGCTGCGCGTCCATCGCGCCGCTGCCGGAGGGCAGGCGGGGGAGCGCTTGCGGCCGTGGGTCTATGGCATCGCCCGCAACGCCATCATCGACCACTACCGGGCGCGGGCGGCGCGCGGGGTCAGCGTGGAGGTGCCCGATGACTTGTCAGCCGACCCGGCGGGCAATACTGCCTTGGGCGAACTGACCGGCTGCCTTGCGCCCGTTCTTGCCGCCCTGCCGCCGGCCTATGCGGAGGCGTTGCGGCTGGCCGATCTTGAGGGGCTGACGCAGCAGGAGGTGGCCGACCGATTGGGCCTGTCTCTGTCGGGGACCAAGGCGCGGGTGCAGCGGGCGCGGCGCATGGTGCGCGGCGATCTGGAGAAATGCTGCCGGTTGTCCTTCGGCCCCGGTGGTGCATTAATCGACGCCACGCCCACGGGCCGGGGGCCGGCATGTTGAAGGATGATGAGCGATGAGTGACGGACCGGAACTGGTCATCGGCCTGATCGGTGCGGTCGGCACCAATTTGCGCGGCGACATCCTGCCCGAGCTTCAAAAGCATCTGGGCAAGGCGAAGTATCGCGTGGAGTTGGTGCGCCTGTCCGAACTCATCCGCGGAACGGCGTGTTTCGATGTGCCCGAGGGCGGCGATGACGCGCCCGAGGACGCCCGCATTGATGCGCACATGGCGGCGGGCGACCGGCTGCGCCAGGATCTCAACCGGGGCGATGCCGTGGCGTTGCTGGCGCTGGGCCGCATCCGCGCGGCGCGGCGGGCGGTGCATGGCGACCCTAGCCGCCCGCTCGGCAATGTCGCCTATGTGCTGGATAGCCTGAAACACCCGCGCGAGATCGACACCCTGCGCCGCATCTACGGCGACAACTTCCTGGCCATCGCCGGGTACGCGCCGCGTTCGGAACGCCTGGAGCGGCTGACCGACCTCATCCGCAAGTCGCGCAAATCCCTTGAGCGGGACGCCTTCACGGCACTGGCCGAAGGGTTGATGGAAAAGGATCAGAAAGCGCCCGGCACCGACCTCGGCCAGAACGTGCGCGATACCTTTCCCAAGGCGGATTACTTCGTGCCACTCGGCAAGGGCAAGGACGTCGAAGCGCAGGTGGAACGCTTCGTCGGGCTGGCGTTCGGCAACCCGTTCGCCACGCCGACCCGCGACGAATATGGCATGTTCCACGCCCGCGCGGTGTCGCTGCGGTCATCGGACCTGTCGCGGCAGGTGGGCGCGGTGGTGCTCGACGGACGCGGCAGTATCGTCGCCAACGGCTGCAACGAAGTGCCCAGCGGCGGCGGCGGCAGCTTTTGGGAGGGCGACGAGGACGCCCGTGACGACCGCGATTTCCAGCTTGGCTATGACTCGACCGCCAAGTGGAAGGAACAGAACCTTACCGAGATTCTGGACCTGCTGCGCGACAACGGATGGCTGGCCCGCAATGTTGCCGAGCGCGGGGTGGAGGCGCTGTTGGACAGCGCCTTGCGAGGCGGCGACGGGGCCTTCCTCAAGAACGCGCGGGCGGCCAATGCCCTGGAATACGGCCGCATCGTTCACGCCGAAATGAACGCCCTGATGGATGCCGCGCGGCGTGGGGCGGAGGTTCAGGGCAAGATCCTGTACTGCACGACCTTTCCTTGCCATATGTGCGCCCGCCACATCATCGCGGCGGGCCTGGAAAGGGTTGTGTACATCGAACCTTATCCCAAGAGCCTCGCCAAGGAACTGTACCGCAAGTGGGTGCGGGTCGAAAACGACACCGACAGCCAGGAGGACGCCGTGGCTTTCGAGCCGTTCATGGGCGTCGCGCCGCATCGCTACATGACATTTTTCGAGTATCGGGAGCGCAAGGACGAACGCGGTGCGGCGGTGGAATGGTCGCTGGACACCGCCCGCCCGGCGTTGTCGCGTTCCTTTGTCACCTATCCCGAGGTCGAGGCGGCGCATCTGGCCTGCCTCACCGGCCCGGCGGCGAATTCCGCATTGTATGGGCCGGCTCCGGCCCAGAACCCACATCGCCTGACGTGGCTCACTGAAGAAGTCGCCGCCGCCCGCGCCGAGGTCGATGCCTGGAGCGACTGGAAGCGCGCCGCGTTGGAGGGGCAGGTGGAGCGGGGTTAAGTGCTGATGAACCGCCTCCGCCCGCCCTCCAGGACCAGCGCCGTGAGGGTGCCGGACAGGTAGGCTCCGGTGTCGATGCCGATGCGGTTGCCGCGCAGCTCCGGCTTGCGGCTGGTGCTGTGGCCGTGAACGACGATCTTGCCGAAGTTCTCCTGCCAGTCGAGGAAACGGCGGCGTATCCATAACAAGTCGCGCGGGTCCTGGTCGTCCAGCGGGCGCATGGGGTCCACTCCGGCGTGAACGAAGAAATAGTCGCCGATGCTTGCAAAGTTGCGCAGGGACCGCAGGAAGTCCTTGTGCTCGCGCGGGACGGCGCGGGACAGGTTGGCGGCAAGCGCGGCAAGGCGTTCGTGCTCGTCGCCGGTGGTCGGCCAGGGCACGCGGTAGGCGTGGATGGTGGCGTCGCCGCCCAGGCGCAGCCATTCCCCGCCGCCTTTGCCGTGCTCCATGAAGTCCAGGAACTGGGCCTCGTGGTTGCCACGCAGGAACACGCGGGCAAAGCCGGGCAACGGGCGGGACAGCAGCGTGTCGATCACGCCGGGACTGTCGGGGCCACGGTCCACGTAATCTCCCAGATAAATGACCACGCACCGCGTTCCCTGGACGGCCAGTGAGGCATCAGCCCGGATGCGGTTGTGGAGATCGGCCAACAGGTCGCTGCGTCCATGGATGTCGCCGATGGCATAGACCCGCACACCCTGGGGCAAACGCGCCGAGTCAATCGGCGGCGGCAAGGCGGATCTGGATGCTCCGAGCGGCCAAAGGGATCCGAGGGACACGCTTAAACCTCCCTGCGTTTGTCTCAGGCACCGATCCTGTCGTGCCAGACGTACTGATCGCGACGGCTGAGGAGGTGCATCACCCAGCTACCGGCCAGGATAACCTCGCGCAGCACCGGATAAGCACCCAGGCGGCAAGCGATCTCTTTCCGCCGCTTGCCGCTGGTGGCCGAGGACAAGGACCGCGGCCGCACCCGGTACTCGATCAGGAAGTCGGGGATGCGTCGCTTGTCGATGGCATCGCGGGTGCGCAACCACCAGTCACCGTCTTCGGCAATCATGTTGTTAAACGGATAACGCTGCATGACGGATCGCCGGACCAGCCACGCGCTGGGCATCGGCAGGTTGCGCGCCATGGCAAAGCCGAACCGCACGCCGTCTGCGCGCACCAGCACATGATCGGCGCCGACCAGCCCCGCGCCGGTCCTCTCGATCACCTCAAGCTGCCGTTCGGTCTTGTCAGGCATCCACACATCGTCGCCGTCGAGAAAGGCGACATACTCGGTTGTGGCTTCCTCGACACCGATGTTGCGGACCGCGCCCAGTGGGGCGAGGTCGATGCGCCGGACGGTGACGCGCGGAAGGCCCGCGACCATCGCGTCTATCCAGGAATTGCTGTGCTGGACATAGACGCGGACCGGGATCGGGATGGTCTGGCCGACCGCCGAGCAAATGGCCAGAAGGGCAAAAGGCCGGTCGCCTTCCGTCATGCACGAGATGATCGCGGTTACTTTGTCCGCGCCCCTTTCCTCCACGCCGGTCATTTTCACTCCCGCCTGCCAAGCCAAGTCAATTCCCACTCACTCAACGCCTGACCGACACACTGGGCGCCCTTGATGATCTGGGCGCCCTTGATGATGGGGCAAAAGACACGCGATTACAGCCTGCCCGTGCGGGGCTTCCGGCATAAGCAGGGCGGATGAGGGTGTCGGTTCTTTCGGCGTGCGTCGCGCACGGTCACAGCGTGTGCAGGACCGCCACAAAAGGGCGGACCTAGACCGCTCGGGGCAGGTCAGACGCCAATCGCGCGCGCATCTTCGGTGATCGAACAGGCACTTCCGATGTCCCGACGGACACGGTTGGGAATTGCGGCTTAACGGCCTGCCGGGGCTGGGGTGGCAGCCGCCTGGAAGGCGTTTCTGGTGGTGAGACCGGGCCGTCGTTGGGCGCCCCTATCACGGGGACTGCGGTCCGCTGAGGGAAGGATCATCGCCAGATGAGTGACCGAACCGCCTTGCGTCAGGACACCCTGACAATCCCGGTGGACCGGCCGGGCTTTATATTTTCGCCAAAGACCGCCGCCGCCCTGTTCGTACTGGGTGACATGGCGGCATTGGTTGTGCCGGGGTTCCTGTTGCTGGCGTTCTATGTCGGGTTGGACCATGCCATGGCGCCCTTGTACATCGGGGCTATCCTGTTTAGTGCCGGGGCGTCCATCAGTGCCTTTCGCATGGCCGGCATTTATGGATTTGACGCCGTCATGAGTCCGGTCAAGACGTCGGGCACGGTGTTAATTACGCTGACCCTCGTTTATGGCGGCCTGCTGGCAATCGCCTTTGCCACCGGCATCAGCGAAGCCATGTCGCGCGTGTGGTTCTTCAGTTCGGCGGTCAGTTCAGTGGGCGCGGTGTGGGCCGTTCGCGTTGCCGGGGCGGTGACGCTGACGCGGTGGGCGCGAGCCGGCCGCATGGCGCGCCGCATCGCCATCCTGGGCGCCGGAGAGCAGGGGCGGCGGTTTTTGGAGCGCCTGCGCGAGAGCAACCATCCATGGATCCAGGTGGTCGGCGTCTACGACGACCGGCGCGAGCGGGTCGGGCCGGAGGTCGCGGGATTTGCCGTGCGTGGCACGGTGGACGACCTGCTGGCGGCGGCGAGGCGCAATCGTATCGACGACATCATCGTGGCCCTGCCGTGGTCGGCCGAGATGCGTCTGGTGTCAATGATCGAGCGGGTGAAGGAGGTCCCGGTCCATGTGCGGCTGTCGGCCGACCTGATCGGCTACGTCATCCATCCGGGGGTGCATCACACCTTCGGCGACCTGCCGGTGATCGATGCGGCGTCCAAGCCGCTTGATGGCTGGCGCATGGCGGTCAAGGTGATGGAGGATAAAATCCTCGCCGCCCTGCTGCTGGTTGCCTTTGCGCCGATATTCGTGGTGGTGGCGGCGGCCATTCGCCTGGAAAGCCGGGGACCGATCTTCTTCCGCCAGGAACGCTATGGCTTCAACAACAAGGTGTTCCGCTGCTGGAAGTTCCGCAGCATGTACCATGAGCGCCCGCCCGAGACGACTGTTCCCCAGGCGCAGCGGGACGACCCGCGCGTCACCAAGGTCGGGCGCTTCATCCGGCGCACCAGCCTGGATGAACTGCCGCAGTTGTTCAACGTGCTGCTTGGCGAAATGAGCTTGGTCGGCCCGCGGCCCCACGCGGTCGCCCATAACGAGCAGTACGCCAAGATCATCGACGGCTATTTCGCCCGCCATCGCGTGCGGCCGGGCATCACCGGCTGGGCGCAGGTCAATGGGCTGCGCGGCGAGACGGACACGCCCGAGAAGATGCGCAACCGTGTCCAGTATGATGTCTATTACATCGAGAACTGGTCGTTGGGCTTCGATATTCTCATTTTGTTCAGGACGGCTTTTGTCGGCTTCGTGCACAAGAATGCTTACTGACGCCAGTACACGGGAACGAACAACACCAGGACGGTGAAGATCTCCAGGCGGCCGAGGATCATCGCCACGCACAAGACCAGTTTCGCGCCCGGCTCAAGGGGCGCGAAGTTGCCCGCCGGGCCGACGATGGGGCCGAGGCCCGGACCGACGTTGCCCACCGCCGTCGCCGCTGCCGTCAGACTGGTCACGAAGTCATGCCCGAAGGCGGACAGCGCCATGGCGGTGACGGCAATGGTGCCAGTATAGGCCAGGGTGAACACCATCACCGACGCCGTGATGTCCGACGATATATCCTGCCCGCCAAAGCGCCTGGGGAATACACCCGCGGGGTAGACCAGTCGCTTGATGTAGACCGAAAGGGTCGCCATCATGACACCGATGCGGAGCATCTTGATGCCCCCAGTGGTCGAGCCCGCGCAGGCACCGATAAACGTCAGATAGAAGAAAATCGTGATGGCCAGGGCGCCCCATGCATTGTAGTCGGTGGTGGCAAAGCCCGTGGTCGTTATGACCGAGACCACGTTGAAGGCAGACAGGCGCAAAGCTTCCTCGGCCCCGAAGCCGCGCACGGCAACGAGGTAGACCGTCAGCAATACGGTGGATCCGGCTACGAAAGTCAGGAACAGGCGGACTTGGCTGTCGCGCCACAGGGCCTTTCTCTTGCCGGTGAGCATGGCGACGTACAGGGTGAACGGCAGGGCGCCGGCGATCATGAACAGTGCGCCGAGCCAGTGGATCAGGGGCTGCTCAAAAAAGCCGAACGAGGCGTCATGGGTGGAGTAGCCGCCCGTTGGCAGGGTTGCAAGCGCGTGGTTGAGAGCATCGAAGGCGCTCATTCCGGCGGCCCAGTAGGACAGTCCGCAGAGCACCGTCAGGCCCGTGTAGACGTAGGTGATTGCCTTGATCATGTCATGGGCGCGCGGCAGCGCCTTTTCGTAGCGGTCCGAGGACTCGGTTCGAAAAAGCTGCATTCCCCCGACCCGCAGAAAGGGCAGGATGGCGATCGCCATGACGATGATGCCGATGCCCCCAATCCACTGGAGCAGGCTGCGCCATAGCAGGATGCCGGGTGGCAAATTGTCCAGGCCGACGATCACGGTTGAGCCGGTCGTTGTCATGCCCGACACGGATTCAAAGATGGAATCGATGATCCCCATGTTCAGGTCGGCGTAAACGAATGGAACGGCTGCGGCCAGCGGCAGCAGAACCCAAGACAAGGTGGTCAGCAGGAAGCCTTGCTTGAGGGACAGGGAGATGGCAGGGCGCTGTGTTGCCAGCGCTGTAGCGCCGCCCAGAAAGGTCGTGGTCAGGGATGCGGCGGTGAAGACCTGCCAATCGACGTTGCCAACCGCGAGATCGGCAATGGCAGGTATCATCATGGCGCCACCCAGCGCGACGACGAGCAGCCCGACGATGTGGAGAACAGGCGCCAGAACAGCCTGATTCACAGCATTCCTCCCGGAACAGCCCCCATCGGGCCAAATATTCCGGCGGAGGCAACGCCTGAATATGACCGTGTGCTACTGCGAATAAGTTCGCCCTACACGACGACCGAGGATTCAACCCGGCGTGACAGCAGGGAGCGGCCGTCCCGGTTCCCCGTCATGGGCAGGCCCATCAGGTCGAGAATGGTGGCCGATACGTCCACCGTATGGCCATCGGGCAGGCGCGAGCCGGGGGCCACGCCGGGGGCCTTGACGATCATGAAGGCATGGTCGTTGTGTCCGCCGGACCGGCGGTGCGGGAACGGCCCGATGCGCCCGTGGCGGGGATGCTCGGCGATGTCGGCCGGCTCGGGATGCCACAGCACGCCAAGGTCCGCCGGGTGGGCCTTGGTGTCGTTCTCGTAAGGGCCGCTGCGGGGGCGCACCACGGCGGCGGCCATCGGACGGCCGGTGCGCGGGTTGCGCAGGGCCATGATGGCGTTGGTGATCTCGTCGCACACCGCGTCGTAATCTGCCGGATTGACGATGCCGTTCGGTTCGCGGCCCATGAGGTTCAGGCGGACGTAGCCATCGCCGAAGCTGGGCAGGGCGAAGGCCTTCATCCGGGGCCAGAACTTGGAGTACCACAGCGGCACCTGGATGTAACAGTCATGGTCCTTGGGATACTCCAGGCCGTTGGGATCATCGCCGATCACCCGCAGGACTTTCTGCACCATTTCCATCGGCAGGGCATGGCGGAGGAAGCGCCGTAGCGCGCTGTCATCGGACCGCCGTGCCCACATATCGCGGGTCCAGCCGAGGCTGATCGGGTAGCGGATCTCGGGTGGCACCGGGGCGTTGGTCGGCGAAATGGTGCCATCCAGGCAACTCTGGCCGGGGAAGTTCATGCGGAAAAGCAGTTCCGGCAGGAACGCCATGCTGGGGATGTCGAGGTTGTTGGGCGCAAGGCCTTCCTGGGAAAACGCCACGACGGCAGTCGTCTCGTCGGCAACGCTGAGGACGTCGCCCACCGCCCGGTCCACGGCACGGGCGGTGTCGAGCATGAGGTCTTCCGTGATGCTCGCCGGATGCTGGTACCATGGGTGGTCGGGCTGGCTCAGGTGCCAGAAATGATGCCCCCCGGAATGAACTTCTCCGAACACGGTGAGGAACAGGTCCCAGTCTTCCTCGGACAGCAGGTCGCGGCAGATGCGGCCACGCCGCGCGGCTCCTTCCACCAGCCGCCGGTGCAGGCGGCGCAGGCTGTCGGCCCGCCAGATGCGGGCGTAGTCGTTGAGGATGGCGGGATGGTCGCCATGCTTCTGGATGACCCGCGCTAGAAGGTCTGAGGGCCGCGAAACGCGGGGCGTCTGGGGTGAATGGGCGCCATAGGCCAGAACCTGATAGCCGTTGACGTCATCGGACAAACGGACCTGGGGAACGTCGAACGCACATACCCGATGACCCCGGCCCACGGCGTAGAACGGGGGAAACTCCTCGTAGTCGTAGGTGTAGTGCCAGTCCGCTCCATAGCGGTCCGGCAGGTAGTCGAGCTGCGACCAATACCCGTGCTTACGGGCGTGGCACCCTGTCCACATCACAGTCCACGACGCCTCGGCCACACCGAACGGCACACCCTTGAGGTCCGCCCATGCGCCTTGGCCGCGCAACCGGGCCAGAACAGGCAGATGTCCATCGGCCATCCACTCGGAAAGCAACTCCCGAGGGGCGGAATCCAAGCCTATGGCGATGACTTTACGTTTCACGGTCAGCACATCCGTCTGTCTGTGTGTCCTAGATGTAAGCGCAGGTTTTTGGTCCCGGCCAGTCGGGCAGGCGTCCTAAGCCGCCCGTGTGGCTTTCTGTGAGGCTTCCCAGTCAAGGGCAGTACGCACGATGAACTCCAGGTTGTCGTGGCGGGGTTTCCACCCCAAGCGGCGCCGGATGGCCGCGACGTCGGCAACCAGGGTCGGCGGGTCGCCCGGACGGCGGGGGGCCGGGCGGATGTCGATGCGGCGGCCCGCCACGGCTTGGACCGTGTCGAGCACCTCCCGCACCGAATAACCCCGTCCGTAACCGCAGTTCAGAATGAGCGGCACGTTATTGGCGCGCATGTGGCTCAAGACTTGAACATGGGCCTCGGCCAGGTCGGAAACATGGATATAGTCCCGTATGCAGGTTCCGTCGGGCGTGTCGTAGTCGTCGCCATAGACATCGATGTGGTCGCGTTGACCCGTCATGACCTCGCTCGCCACCTTGATCAGGTGCGTCGCTTGGCGGCATATTTGCCCGGTGCGCAGATCAGGATCTGCCCCCGCGACGTTGAAGTACCGCAGGGCGCCATAGACGAGGCCATGGGCTGCGTGCGTGTCGCGCAGCATCATTTCGGTCATCAGCTTTGACCGGCCGTAGGGATTGATCGGCGCCCCGGCCATGCTTTCAGGGATGGGCACCACACGCGGCATTCCATAGATGGCGGCGGTGGACGAGAACAGAAAATGCCGGATCCCGGCCGCCACGCACCGCTCGATCAAAACGCGGCTGTTGGCGGTATTGTTGGCGTAGTAGAGGAGGGGATTGGCCACGCTCTCTGGAACGATGATGCTGCCTGCGAAGTGGACGACGGCGGTGACGCCATGGTCGGCCAGCACCGTGTCCACTGTCGCGGCGTCGCCGACCGAGCCTTGAACAAAGGGAACACCCTCGGGCACGGCGGCGCGCCGTCCGGTGCTGAGGTCATCCAGGACAACAACGTCCATCCCGGCCGCCTGAAAGGCCAGAACCGCATGGCTGCCGATATAGCCGGCTCCGCCGGTGATGAGGATGGTCATAACGATGTCCTCCGTGCGGCTCAGGCCGCTGTTTCGGCTTGGTTTTGCTGATACCACGCATAGGTCGCGGCAATTCCCTCGCGCAGGGGGATGGTCGCCCGCCAGCCCAGGGCTTCCATGCGGCTCGTGTCGAGTTTCTTGCGCGGCGTGCCGTCGGGCTTTGAGCGGTCGAACTCCAAGTGGCCGCGGAATCCCACCACTTCATTGACCAGGGCGGCAAGGTCGCGGATGGACACTTCTTCGCCGCTGCCGACATTGACCGGGGTGGCGCCGCTGTAGCGGGTCATCAGGTGGATGCAGGCATCGGCCAGATCATCTACATGCAGGAACTCTCGCAGGGGGCGACCACTGCCCCACACCGTCAGGGCCGATTGATTGGCCATGCGTGCGGCGTGCGCCTTGGCGATCAGGGCGGGCAAGACATGGCTGGAGGTCAGGTCGAAATTGTCGCCCGGCCCATAAAGGTTGGTCGGCTGGGCGCTGATGAAGTCGCAGGAGTATTGCTGGCGATAGGCCTGACACAGCTTGATGCCGGCGATCTTGGCGATGGCGTACCACTCGTTGGTGGGTTCAAGCGGGCCGGTGAGCAGCGCACCTTCAGAAATGGGCTGCGGCGCCTCGCGCGGGTAGATGCAGCTTGACCCGAGGAACAGGAGCTTCTCGACGCCGACCCGCCGGGCAGCCTCGATGATGTTGGTTTCGATGACCAGATTGTCGTAGAGAAATTCGGCCGGGCGGGTGTTGTTGGCGTGGATGCCGCCAACCCGCGCCGCCGCCAGGAATATGACGTGTGGCTTTGCCTCGGCCAGCCAGTTCTCGACGTCGGCTTGCCGGGTGAGGTCGACGGCTTCCCGCCCCACGGTCAGGATGTCGCAGTCCTCGGCGCCTAGGCGACGGACCAGGGCCGAGCCGACCATGCCCCGGTGCCCGGCCACCCAAACCCGCTTTCTTGAAAGTTCGTATGCTGACGACATGAACGTCTCCTAGGCTTGGGCGGACAGGCGGGCCGGGGCCGCGCCGCCGTTTCCGTTGGCCGCCGCTCCGGCGGCTTCGGCCTCCAGGCGGGCCACGTCGCTGGCAACCATTTCCGCCACCAGTTGACGGAACGGAGTGGAGTGTTTCCAGCCGAGTACGCGGACGGCCTTGGACGGATCGCCCTGCAACAGATCCACTTCGGTCGGACGGAAGTAGCGGGGGTCGATCTTGACCACGGGCTTGCCGGTGGCGGCATCGATGCCTTGTTCATCCACGCCCGCGCCGCGCCACTTGATGCGGCGCCCGACCTCGGCAAAGGCCAATTCCACGAACTCGCGGACGCTGTGGGTTTCGCCGGTGGCCAGCACGAAGTCGTCGGGGGCGTCCTGCTGGAGGATGCGCCACATGCCTTCGACGTAGTCCTTGGCGTGACCCCAGTCGCGCTTGGCATCCAGGTTGCCGAGGTACAGCGTGTCTTGAAGCCCCAATTCCATGGCCGCCACGGCACGGGTGATCTTGCGCGTCACGAACGTTTCGCCCCGGATCGGGCTTTCGTGGTTGAACAGGATGCCGTTCGAGGCGTGCATGCCATAGGCCTCGCGGTAGTTCACCGTGATCCAGTAGGCATAGAGCTTGGCCGCCGCGTAAGGGGAACGCGGATAGAATGGCGTCGTCTCGCTCTGCGGGGTCTCGCGCACCTTGCCGTACAGTTCCGAGGTCGAGGCCTGGTAGAACCGCGTGCTGCCCTCCAACTTCAGAATGCGGATGGCTTCGAGCAGCCTCAGCGTGCCGATGGCGTCGGCGTTGGCGGTGTACTCGGGCGTCTCGAACGACACCTGGACGTGGCTCTGGGCGGCGAGGTTATAGATCTCGTCGGGCTGCACTTCCTGGACCAGCCGGATGAGGTTGGTGGCGTCGGTCAAGTCGCCGTAATGCAGGAAAAAGTGCGGATCACCCTCATGCGGGTCGGTATAAAGATGATCGACGCGCTCGCTGTTGAACGATGACGAGCGGCGCTTGACGCCATGCACGATGTAGCCCTTGGCAAGCAGCAGTTCGGCCAGATAGGCGCCGTCTTGGCCGGTGATGCCGGTAATCAATGCGGTCTTGAGCATTCACGGCTCCTCCTCGAAGGGTCAGGTTGGAGTACTTGGGCGCGACGGGGCCGCCGTCGGCGCGTCTTCCGCCAAGGAAACGTGAGAGGTGGTCGCCCAGTCCTTGAAGTGCAGCAAGGTCCGCAGGACAACGCCCCACATAAGGTAGTAAGGGATTGCAAAGAAAGGCTTTTCGAACCCATCCTCGGGTAGGGCAGCAACCCATAGAAGGATGAAGAAGCACATCAGCCACATCAGCCTGTCGTCCCATTCCTGCCAGCCCATGCGGCGGGCAAAGCGCCAAGCGCGCCACCAGGCAGAGAGCAGAAACACGTGCAGGGCAACCCACAGGAAGACGCCGACAAAGCCAAGCCGGGCCAGCAGCGAGAGGTACGAGTTGTGCGGCTCGCGGACCTTCACGCCCTCGGTCCCGACGCCGAAATCGACCAGAGGAATGCCATAACCGAGGCCGAACAACAGGGTGTGGATGCCCTCGGTAAGCTGGTCCCAGATGCTCTGCCACCATTGCAGGCGGAGCGGCACGCCCGAGTTGGCCTGCTCGATCCCTTCGCCGCCTTGGCCCATGCCGACGATGCTGAGGACGTGGTTGACGAAGAAGTCGAAGTCCACCTGTTGCGTAAGGCGGCCACTGACCTGAATGCCTGCCGTCAGGAACAGGCCCAAGCCGATGAACATCAGCGGGACCAACAGCGTGGCGCGGGTCAGGGTGCTCCGCCGCAGCAGCAGGAACAGCGCGAACAGGGCAAGGATTTGCAAATAGGTCAGGCGGGCCTGGACGATCACCAGACTGAACGCGATCAACAGCCCCGCGCCAACCAGCGCGAACTTGCCCCAACGCGGGTGGCGGGCGAAAAACAGCAAAAGACCGGCGGCCGCCCACAGCACGAAGTTGCTGGCGAACGCATAGTGGAACATCAGGGCGACTTCCTGCCCTTGGCCGCCTTGGAGTGTGGGGGACAGGGTGCGCAGGGTGGAGGCGTCGAAGTAGCCCCACAGCATCACGACATAGAGCAGCGCGGCAATGCCCAGCCAGCGGAAGAACTTGTCGAGCTGACGCGGATTGGACGCCACCGCGAAACCCACGATGATGTATAGGCTTTCGATCATGGAGGTCGCGTCGCGCAGCGCCCAAGGGCCATTCTGCAACGCGCCGATCGTCACCATGATGGTGCCGTAACCCCACCACATGAAAAAGATCGGCAGATACGTAGTGCGGCCCATGTCGTGCAGGACTCGCGCCCAGTTGACGGTCATCAGATAGACCAGCAACACCATTTCCCCGATCGGAATCCCGATGCCGCCGGGCGGGATGCGCAACTGCATGAAGCCATAGGTGAGGACCAGATAGCCCACCACCATCAGCATCAGGATGGAGAACTTGATGCGCCCCAGGGTCATGACGTGGCCCCCCTCACGTGGGTCGTGGAGACTGCTTTGGGCATGGTCATGTCCACCTGTCCGACATCGTGGATGAGGCGGACCAGGGCGGCGGGCCGCACGTTGGCCGAAAAGGCCCCGGCCCGCGCCGCGGCGCCGCGTGAAAGGGAAGCCAGCAGGGCAGGATGGGCGCGCAGGTCGATCAACGCTTCACCCAGCCCCGCGACCACTTCTTCGACCGTGTGATGGTCGGCCGGGATGACCCGGCCACAGGTTTCGTCCACCATCTCCTTTGGTCCGCCGAGGCCCAGGCAGACCACCGGCAGCCCGTGGCCGAGGGCTTCGAGCACGACGTTGCCGCTCGAGTCATGGAGGCTGGGAAACAGGAACACCGAGTGCGCGGCATAGAGGGCATGCAACTCCGGCTGCGCCAGCCATTCGTGCCAGTCGATGCGGTTGGTGATGCCGAGCGCGGCGGCTTGAGCATGAAGGCGGGCGCTTTCCGGGCCTTTGCCGACCAGGGTGAGGTGGGCGTCGGGGTCCACGGCGGCCAACCGCGCAAAGGCTTCCAGCGCCAGATGGGCGCCCTTCCAGTGCAGCAGGCGACCGACGTAGAGAACCCGCAACGGCCCCTCGGCAATGGTGGGGCGGGCGCCGGTCTGCGTGGCCGGATCGGCAAACACTTCCAGGAACACCCGCGTCTTGGCCCGATAGGCTTTGGGGACCAGGGCGGCCGTTTCCGAGGTCTTGCACAGGATGACGCTGGCCTGCGCGAACGTGCGGCGCATCATGGGGTCCAGCCGCACCGCGCCGTTGAGAAGATCGCGCAGGACCTCCATCACATGCCCCTTGGCGGAAAAGCCGCGACGCAGTTTCCAGGGGGTGCGCTCGCCGCCTCCGACCGGGCCGAACACCAGCGGCGCGCCCAGATTGCCCAGGAACGACGGCTGGCGGATCACGCCCCAGGACACATGATGGACCAGATCGAACCCATGTTCGGCGTGGAGCCGCCGCGCGACCTTGCGGACTGTCCATTGCCAAGCGAGATAGTGGCTGCGCACGAAGCGCGGCGTGTCATAGCCTGGTCCAGGCCACCCCGCCGGGTCGTGAAAAATGAAGCGCACGCGGTCGGCCAACTCGGGCGGTAGCGGCTTGGTGGAAAGGCTTTTGCGGATGGTGTCTTCATGGTGGGCGCGGCAGGTCAGCACCCACACCCGATGCCCCATGCCGGCCCAGGCCATGGCCCAGTTCCACCCCTGACCGGGTTCGGAGCCACGGTCCGGCTCGCAGGCATAGGCGGAAACGAGGATGTTCATCGCAGCCCGTCCTCCCTCATTCCGCCGCCACGCGTCCGCCGCCCGCGTCGGGACGGCGGAGGGTGGCGCGGAGGATGGTTTCGTGGCGCAGGCGCTCGTCGGGGCTGAACCGCTCGCCCACCGCGCGGGCAGGCACGCCGGCGACGATGGCATAGGGGGCGACATCGTGGGTGACGACGGCTCCCGCCGACACGATGGCACCGCGCCCGACGGTCACGCCCGACAGGACGATGCAGCCGTAGCCCAGCCAGACGTCGTCTTCGACCACGAGGATTTCGGGACCATGCGTTGCCTTGAAAGCGGCATCGCCAACCCAGGGGGCGCTCCGCACCGGCACGCCGACAGTGGTGAAGTCATGATCGTGGCGGCCGACCAATCCGACTCCGTTGGCGATCAGCACTTGATTGCCGATGCGGCCGTCCACCTCGATGGTGCAGAACTTGCCGATGTAGACGTCATCGCCGACCGACAGGC
>Ga0172382_10003570_pt1 | contig 24529 bp, 21 predicted proteins | sample Leawel138RmetaG_FD_122245 | JGI IMG/M metagenome (GOLD analysis project Ga0172382, IMG submission 122245) | Leachate microbial communities from a municipal landfill in Southern Ontario, Canada - Leachate well 138R metaG | ecosystem: Engineered > Solid waste > Landfill > Unclassified | place...
AATGCATCGGCCACCCGGAATGCGTCGGCGGTGCGGGGCGGATCAGCTACCCGGGCAGGGCTGGCTGGCCGTTGCGACGCGCCGCTCATGAGCCGGCTCCGTCGAACAGGGCATCGAGCCGCTCGATCAGCGCCCGCGAAGGCTTGCTGGCATGAATGCCGGTGCCTACCGGCTGACCGGCGAGCCCGGCGCCACGCAGGAAGACCCAGAAGGCTCCGCCGACATGGCGGTCCCAATCGTAATCGGCCAGTCGTTTGCGCAGCAGCCGGTGCAACACCAGCAGGTACAGGCAAAGCTGCACCGGATAGGCATGCGCAGCCATCGCTGCCGCGATGCCCGGCGCTGCGTAGTCGTCCGGCGCCCCGCCCAGGTGATTGCTCTTCCAGTCGAGCACGTACCAGCGCCCGTCGTGCTCGAAGACCAGGTCGATGAAACCACGCAGGAAACCCGTCCAGTGCGAACCGGCCACGACGGCATCGAGCGGATACTCGCTGGCGATTGCGCCCAGCACGGCGGCGTCGTCGACACCGTGACCGGGCAACAGGAAATCGAGCTCCATGAGCTTCGCATCGGCGGCTACGTCGCGCAGTGAAAACCCGTGACCGGCTACGGCAGTCAGGTCGGCGGCCAGCACCTCGTCGAGCCAGGCAGCCACCCCCTCGGGGGCTGGGTCGTGAAAACCCGCCCGGACGAGCTGCCGGGCAACCCGCCGCCGATCGAGCGGCGTACCCGCCTCGAAGTGTTCGAGGATGCCGTGCAGGCAACTGCCGGCCCGGGTGCCGGCCGGAAAGCTGAAGCGGATGTCCGCGCCGGCGACACGGGGATCGGTGCCGGCAAAACCCGGGGCAACTTCGTCGCCCTCCCCCGCAACGACGCGGTCCACCTGATCGTGATCGCGCTGCTCGTCGTCGGTGGCTGTCGTGAACCCCGATCTATCGACCTCGTCACCGAGGGTGAGGCGCTCGACCAGGGCGCTGAAGCTGGTGCGTAGCCAGGGGGCCGGAATGCGGGCAGTGAAGGGCCGGAGCCGTGGCTCCCGGGGCAGCGCAGTTGCCGGCCCGGTCGGTGCAACCGGGCCGGCCACCGCGGCCTGCGCAGCCGAGCCAACCCGTGCGACCGGACCAGGCTGCCCGGCCGGCCACGCCTCAGCCGGCCGCGCCTCTGCCGGCCGCGCCACATCAACGAGGGCCAGCGAACCCGCAGGCGCCGCAGCCAGCCAGGCCTCGGGAGCCGTCGCCAGTTCCGCCCGCTCTGCAGCGCGCTTGTCGGCCGGCCCGGCATCGGCCCAGGCACCGGCCAGGCTGCTGCCCGGCAGCGCCGCCAGACGTTGGGCCAGCGCAGACTCGGCTGCCGACGCGGCAGCTGCCCAGACGAGGCAGCAGCGCTGCTCGGCGCGGGTCAGCGCGACGTAGAGCAGCCGCATGGCCTCGGCCCGCTGTTCGAAGGCGCGTTGGGCCCGGGCCGGCTCGAGCGGCGGCTCTGCCAGTTCGAGTACGGCACGCCAGTCCGGAGCCGTGCCCGACAGCGAGGCCGGACCTTCGTGGTGCACGAACGGCGCGGCAGGGGATGGCGAACGCCCCCGCCAGACGAAGGGCAGGAACACGAACGGGAACTCCAGCCCCTTGCTCTTGTGCACGGTCAGGATACGCACCAGCCGCTCGTCGCTGTCGAGCCGCAGTTCGAGCACCTCGCTGTGCCCGTCGGCGCCACCGCTGCGGGCCCGGGCCAGCCAGCGCCAGGCCTGGCGCGGCCCCTGGGCAGCCTCGTCGGCCCCGGCAATGAGCTCGAACAGATGCAGCAGGTTGGTCAGCCGGCGCTCGCCATCGCGCAAGCCGGCCAGCCGTGCCGCGGCCCCGGTATCGAACAGCAGCCTGCGCAGGGCTGCCTGGGCACCGGCCTGGACCCAGGTGTCGCGACACTGGCCGAAATGCGCGGCCCAGCGCCCCCAGGCCACCGGCTCGGCAGCCAATGCGGCCAGCCCGGCGGCATCCAGCCCGCAGGGCAAGGTCAGCAGCGCCGCCCGCAGCAGGGCGTCGTCGCCCGGTTCGGCCACCGCCGCCAGCCAGCGCGACAGCACCTCGGCCTCAGCGGTCGCGACAACGGGCTCGCGCGAGACCTCGACCGCACCGATGCCGGCGTCGGCCAGCAGGCGCTTGACCAGACTGCCCTGCCAGTGCGAATCGACCAGGACCGCACAATCGGAGGCTGCGACCGGCCGCTCGTCCAGCCGCAACGGTTGTTCGAGCAAGCGCACGATCTCGGCGACCACTGCCGCGGCTGCGGCGGCACAGGCCTGCTCATTGTCGAGCAATTCACCCTCGGGCCCGGCGCCGATCCGCAGCACGGTCAGCGGCGCCGGCGGCGACACCGCGGCGGGCGCCGCGGGTCCGGCAAGCGCGCGCCGACGGCGCGCACCGACCCGGGCCGGCGCGAAATCGATCCCGGGCACACCGAAGGCATCGCCGGGCTCGAACAGGCTGTTGACCGCAGCGATCAAGGCAGGCACCGAGCGCTGGTTCTCGCGCAACACATGCCGCTGCGGGCCCGCGCGGCTGGCCGCGAGATACGAATAGACATCGGCACCGCGAAACGCGTAGATCGCCTGCTTCGGATCACCGACCAGGACCAGGCCGCCCGGCGCTTCCGGCCGGGTCGGGCCGGTGTCGAGGTGGATCCGGCGAAAGATCGCCCACTGGCGCGCATCGGTATCCTGGCACTCGTCGACCAGGGCCAGCGGATAGCGTTCGCGCAGCGCCGCGGCCAGCGCCGGCCCCGACGCCGACTCGGCCAGGGCCTCGTCGACGATCGCCAGCAGATCGTCGAAGTCGGGCTGGCCGCCCTCGGCGAGATGGCGGCGACGCTGTCCGTGCAGGGTGTTCCAGACTTCCTCGGCCAGCGCGACGGAAAGCATCCCGGCCTGCACCAACGTGGCGTACAGGTCGCTGCACAGCCCGGGCAGATCGCTGGCGGGCATTCCGGCCAGCACCGCTGCCTCAAAGCGCTCGGTCGACAGCCGGTGGACCTGCTTGACGAAGTCGGCACGCTCCCTTCCTGCCATCGCCTGCCCCGCCAGGGCAGTGGCCCAGTCGGCAAGCGCGCGCAGCGAAACGTCCGCCCAGTCCCGGCGGATCATCCGTCCGTTGACCCTGCCCTTCTGGCTCAGCCAATCGAGCAGCACCGGCCCCTGCTCGGGCAACACTTCGGCAAAACGCGTGCGCAGGGCCGCCAGACGCCCGGCCAGCGCATGCCGGTCGATTTCGGGCGGCCTGCGCTCGGCACCCGGGTTGGCATGGATCGCAGCCACCCACTGGGCCAGCCGCTCCGGGTCGATCCGCGTTTCGGTCAGCAGTGCCGCAACCGGCGGCGGCGCGGCCACCACTTCCTTGCGCCACCAGGCGGCCACGGCTTCACGCAGCCAGCGGCCGTCGCCTTCACCAGCCTGCAGCGCACCCGTCAGGCCGATGCTCAAGCCATGGCTTTCGATGACCCGCTGGCAGAAACCGTGAATGGTGCGCACGGACGCCTCATCGATCCGCGCCCGCGCGATCCGCAGCCGGCGCAGGGCCAGGGCACGGTCGGCCAGCCGCGGCAGGTAGGCGATGCAGAACAGGTCGGGCTCGAAGCCCGGGTCATCGCCGCCGGCTTCGATGACGGCGATCATCTGCTCGATGCGCTCGCGGATGCGGGTCGCGAGTTCGGCGGTCGCTGCATTGGTGAAGGTGACGACGAGGATGCGGTCGATCTCCAGCCCCTCCTCGACGATGGCACGCACGACCAGCCCGGCGATCGACCAGGTCTTGCCGGTGCCGGCATCGGACTCCAGCAGCTGGAAGCCGCGCAGGATGCCGGCGTCGAAGACCGGATGCGAATCGAGCAGGCGGCCGCCCATCACGCCTTGCCGATCTCGACACAGGCCAGCACCGGCGCCCACAGGCGGTCGCCGTCGGCCACGATCCGGGCCAGCGACGGCTGCGCGTCGCGCCAGAAGACCTGCTGCCAGGGCTTGTCGCGTTCGCCGCTGACGGGCCCGCCGGCGTTCCGTCCTCCCGTACTCCGCCTGCGGGGCTCCAGCTTTGCGCGCAGTTCGGAGCACACCTTTGCGGCCAGCCCCTCATCGGCCATCATGGCCTGTCCGAGCGTGGTCGTCGACGTCGCTTTGCGCCAGCCTGCCAGCCAGGCTCGCGGAAACGCCACCGGGGGTTCGGCCAGGATCCCGGCGGTCATGGTCAGCGCGTGCTGCAGGGCAGCCTGCGGGTCGGCGATCTGCAAGCGGGTCGTTGCATCGGGCGTCACCAGACAGGTTTCGACCAGCGGCACCGACCCGGCCCCGCCCTGCGCCTGCACCGCGGCAATCAGTGCGTGCGTGAGCCAGGCGTCGACCAGGCCGCGCATGTTCAAGGGAAAACCCGATACCCGGCGCAGCGCGCCATCGGCCGGAACCGTGGGCACCTGCCCGTACAGCACCGTGTCAGCGGAGAGCCGCAGCGCCAGCGCTGCATCGCCACCGGGCTGCACGCCGCCCGCGCGCCGGATCAGCGCATCGGCCTGCGCGAGCAATTCGACAGCCTGCCGCCTGCCGACCGATCCGCCGGCCGTTTCCGGCCAGGCCTGCAGCCAGCGCAGCAAGTGATCACGATCCCCCCCTGCGAGCAGGGTCTGAGCCACCTGATCGAGCAGCGAACGCTGCCCGCCCGCCTCCGGCCACAGCGGTTCCCGATCGTCGATCGCTGCGTCGGCGTAGCGCAGTGCGGCACCGACGCCATGGCGCAGCCAGAACGACAGCGGATCGGCCAGCGCATCGCGCAAAGTGGACAGCATGATCACGCCATCGCTGGCCACGCCGTCGCTCATGAGAGCGTCGCTCATGCGGTCGTCGCTGCGCCAGCCCCCCTCCGGGTCGGTGCGCTCGCCGGGCGCCCCCAGAGCAGGCCCGGCCACCGGGCCGGCGCTCCGGGCGCGGCTGGCCAGCGGCCGGGCCAGGGCCTGCGCGGCCGCCAGCCACGGCACCGCCCGGCTGCCCGAGCGCTCAGGGTCGAAGGCGCGCGGCGAGAACGGATGCAGCGGATGCTCGACGATGCCGGCCGCGCAGCCACCGGCCGGCATCGGCATGCGCTCGGCCGGCAGGCCCTCGCCCACGAAGCGGGCACGCAGCCAGGCCAGCATCTCGACGACCACCGGCGACGGATTCAGCACGCTGTCGTCACGCGCATCGCGCCCCCGGAACAGCACTGCCAACCGGTCACCGGCGGCCAGCACCGCGTCGAGGAACAAACCGCGCTCGTCGATCCGCGCAAGCCGGTCACCGAAGCGCGGCGCGCGCGCCATCAAGTCAGTTTCGGAGACGCCCGCACGCCGCGGGAAGACGCCCTCGTCGAAACCGAACAGGCAGACGACGCGAAAAGGCACGCCACGCAGCGCGCCGATCGGGCAGACGGTCACCGCACCGCCGGCGCTGGCGGCCGGAGCGACGTCGTGCAGAACCTCGTCGAGCGCCAGCGCGAAAGCCGGCCCGTCGACCAGCGCTACCCGGGCGGCGTCGCCATCGGCCGCGGCGAGCGCCGAATCGGCCAGCCCGGCGAGCGCCGCGCGCAGCCGCGTCAGCGAGGCCTCGCAGGCCGGGACGTCAGCGAAGATCCGGTCCACCGCGGCCCCGAAACGCTCGCACCACAGGGCGACCGGCCCGGGCGCAGCCGCCAGTTGCCGCAGCTCGGCAAGCACCTCGAGCAGCTTCAGCACCGGCCCGGCCAGCGCGGAACGACTGCCGCGCCAGCCGGCCACGGGCGCCAATTCGCCGACCAGGCTCACATCGTCGGCCACCGCGGCACCGATCAGCAGGCGATCGAGCGCGTCCTGCCAGTTGTGCTTGAGCGCGCCCTCTTCGGCAATCAGTCCCCAGCGTGCGCCCGCGGCATCGAGCGTGCGCACCAGCGCTGCAACCTCATCCACCCCCAGGCCGGTGGCTGCGGCGACTGCCGGATTGAGCAGCCAGGCTTCGACCCCAGCCAGCGTGGGCCCGGTTCCGGCAAGTATCAGCAGCTCACGGACCGCACGCAGCAGCGGATCGCTGTCCGGCGGCCGGCCACTGATCCACAACGGAATCCGGCGCGCCGGCTCGACACTCGCAAAGACCGCCTCGATCGCCGGCGCGGCATTGGCGATATCGGCGCAGAACACCACGATCTCGGCAGGATGGAGCTGCGGTAGCCGCTCGAAGCAGTCGAGCAGATGGTCGTGCAGCACCTCGGCCTGCCGGGTCGTGCTGTGTGCGGCGTGAAAGACGATCGAATCATCGGGCGCCGCGATGGCGTCCCACGGCGAATTGCTGCGCAGGAACACCGAACGGCGCAGCGCCCGCAGACAATCCGGCGCAGCGCCGGCACCGACATCCGCCCTGAGGCCGATATCAGTATCGGCGCCGGAATCCGCCGCATCATCGCCGTCGAGCAGATCACCGTCCGGATCGTCGAGCAACCGGAAAGGCTCGCTCGCCTGCACGTCGAAGCGCTCCTGAAGCGCCGCCAGTTGCGCGACGAAATCGCGCTGGGCACGTCCCCAGTCGCCCAGCACCGAAGGTTCGCCGTCGTAAAGCCAGGCGTCGTCGGGGCGCATGGCCAGCACCCGCGCACGCTGCCGGCTGTCGACCAGATCCTCCCACCACTCGCGACAGGGATCGGGAACGTAGAAGGCGATGTCGGCCACCTCGCCGAGCAGGCCGAACAGTTCGATCTGGGCCGGCGCCATCGCCGGCATGCCGAGCAGGCTCAGCCGGCGCCCGCCGAGCACGCTCCGCACCCCCTGCGGATCGTCGGCGATCAGGCCGGCGAAGCGCTCATACGGATGGACGTCGGCCAGATCCGGCATCGTCGCCAGCAGTCGGCGCCACAGCCAGGCCTGCCAGCCCTCGTGCGGCCCCAACCCGGGCGCTGCCGACTGGCCCGCCTCCCAGCGCTGCAGCCAGTCGCGCCGCCAGGCGAGGTAGCGGTCGAAGAGCATGGCCAGTTCGGTCGCCGTCGCCAGCCGCTGGCGCAGCGGCGCGCCAGCGAGACGCTCGCGCAGCGGCGCGAGCACGGCCTCCGGAGCATCCGCCAGTTCGTCGAACAGGCCGAGCAGCCGCCAGCGCACGACGTCGGGCGCAAACGGCGATTGCGCCGGCAGGCCCGGCAACAGCTCACGCAGCCAGCGCCACAGCAGCCGGCCGGGCAGTTCGGGTTCGACGCCGGCGCATACCCCGGTCTGCTGTGCGATGCGCTGCTGCAGCCAGCGCCCGACGCCGAGGCTGGGCACGATCACCGGGTGCGTGGCCAGCACCGGGCCGCCTGCCGGCTCCGACAGGCGCACGATCAGCGCATCGGCCAGGCGATCGAGGCGATTGTCGAAGCGAACCGAAAGCGGCATGTCGGCGAATCGGCCTCGCCTTTCAGTTGGCCAGCCGGCCGAGCGTGGCCACCGCGATCGTCAGGAAACCGAGCATCAGATTCAGCATGACGAGCCGGCGGATGCCATCGAGCGCCGCCGCAGCGGTCTTCAGCCGGCCATCGGCCAGCGCTGCACGCAGCGCCCGGTGGCGGCGCAGCCAGATCACGGCGAACACCACGGTCATGAGCAGTGCGATCGCCGCCATCAGACTCCACGACAGCGGCGGCCTGCCGCCGGCCAGCGACAGTTCGGCGAACATGGCCAGGCCACTGCCCCACAGCAGGACCAGCGAAACCCCGACCGCCGGGAAGAAACGCCCGAGCGCAGCGGCCATCATCGCCAGACGCTGCGCCGGTTCGAGCGTGGCCAGGGCCGCCGGCCGCATGCAGAAGTGCGCAAAGTACATGCCGCCGACCCAGACCACGACCGCCGACAGATGCAGAAAAAGCCAGACTTCCCTCATTCCTGCCCCTCTCCGGGGTTGCCCCCACCGGTTGCTATCATAGGCTTCCGATCACCCAGCCAGGCTCATGCCATGCCGGATCTCGACAAGCAGTTCAAACAGGCCGTCGCCGCTTCCAAGACGCTCAGCGAACGCCCCGACAACATGACGCTGCTGCGGCTCTACGCACTGTACAAGCAGGCCACTGCCGGCGACGTCGGCGGCGAGCGGCCCGGCATCACCGATATGGTCGCACGCGCCAAGTGGGATGCCTGGCAGGCACTGCAAGGCACCTCGTCGAACGACGCGATGCAGCAGTACATCGCACAGGTCGAAGACCTCAAAGGCTGAGGCGGCCGGCTCCCCGGCCGCCGTACATCAGATCAGCCGGAAGGCCGCGATCGCCACCAGCGTGGGAACCAGCGCCGAAGCCAGCAGGCCGAGCGCACTGATCTCCTCGTGCTCGAAATGGCGCTTCAGGATCGAATAGCCGGCCGGATTGGGCGCGTTCGCGATCACGGTCAGGCCACCACCGGTCACGGCACCGGCGACCAGTGCGTACTTGAACTCGTCGCTCAGCCCGCCAACCAGTGACCCCAGGTAAGTCAGCGCGGCATTGTCGGTGATCGCAGTCAGCGCCGTGGCACCGTAATAGACGGCGGTCGGGCTCATCGACGACAGCACCGGCTGCAGCCACCACTGCTGGTAGCCGCCCAGCACCACCAGCCCGGCGAGGAAGAAGGCCACCAGCAGGCCCTCGCGCAGGATCAGCCGGTCCTGCCAGCGCGGATAGGCGGTCGCGATCCCCATGAAGCACAGGAAGAGCCCGACGAAGATCACCGGATGGTGCGCACCCAGCACTACGCCGAGCAGGCACAGCAGGTGAAGCACCACGAGCGGCCACGGCACCGGATCGGTCTGCTCGCCTTCGGGCACCTCCAGGCGGCGCAACTCGCCCGCGAACAGCAGCGTGGCGCCCAGGGCATTGATGATCACCGCCACTGCGGAGCGCCAGCCGAAATGGGAAAGCATGAACCAGAGATCCCAGTCCCACTTGGCGGCGACCATCAGGATCGGCGGGGCAGCGTAAGGCGTGAGCGTGCCGCCGATCGACACGTTGACGAACAGTACGCCGATCGTGACGTACTTCAGGCGATTGGACAGACCGGCAGCGTAGAAGCGATCGCGCAGGGTCAGCGCCGCCAGCGTCATCGCCGCCGGCTCAGTGATGAAGGAGCCGAGCAGCGGCACCAGCGACAGCACCATGAAGTAGCTCGCCATCGTGCGCTGCATCGGCATCAGCCGCGACGTGAACTCGACCAGACTCTGGGCGCAGCGCAGGATCGGTCGGCTGGCGGCCACCACCATGATCACGAACACGAACATCGGTTCGGTGAAGTTACGCGACTCCAGGTACTGGAGGGCCCGGTCGCCGCCGGCGGCCACGGCCAGGAAGGCGATCAGGACCATCGCCCAGAAACCGAAGACGATCTCGACCTCGCCGAGCAGATGCAGCACGCCGGCATGACGCGGATGGCGGTGCGCGAGCCGGTCGAAGAACTTGGCCGAGAAGGTATGGATCAGCGCAACGGCGAACAGGATCGCGCCGACGATCTGCATGGGTGTGCTCTCAGTCAATCATCTTCTCCGCGTCCGGCGCCCCTGCCCGTATCTGGCCGTGCGGCTCAGCTGAAATGGTGATCGAGGCATTTGTGGATTTCTTCTTCGATTCGCCCGCGCAGCGCCGACAGCAGCATCCCGAGTTCCGCTTCGAGCACGACCTCGCTGCTGCGCACTTCGAGCGTTCCCGACACCCCTGGGCGCGAAAAACTCAGCTGGTCTCCCTGCCAGGCATGTTCGAGTCCGCACTTGCCGTGCATTTCCTCGGCCGCGCGCTGTACGGCCTCACGCGCCCCGTCCATCCCGAGTGCATGCGCCCGCTGCAACTGGATCTTCGACATGCAGTGCTTCTCCCACGGTGGATTCAGCCGGTCGCAACGCGCGCCGGCATGGGCCTGTCTTCGAAGAAGGCAATCAGGTTCTCGGCGGCCAGCATCGCCATGCCCACCCGGGAACTGCGGGTCGCGCTGCCGATGTGCGGGGTCATCACCAGGCCCGGCGCATCGAGCAGCGCCGGATTCAGGGCCGGCTCGTTTTCGTAGACGTCGAGACCGGCAGCAGCAATGCCGCCGCGCTTGAGTACCCGCGCCAGCGCCTCGTCGTCGACGATGCCACCGCGCGCGATGTTGACCAGCGTGGCGGTCGGCTTCATCAGCCCGAGCTCGCGCTCACCGATCGTATGGTGGGTCTCGGCCGAATACGGCAGCACCAGCACGACGTGGTCGGCCTCGGCCAGCAAGGTGTCGCGCTCGACCCGGCGGGCCCCGAGCTCGGCCGCGTTGGCTGCCGGGCTGCGATTGCTGTAGAGCAGTTTCATGTCGAAGCCGCGGGCCCGCCGGGCCACTGCCGAACCGATCCGGCCCATCCCGATGATTCCCAGCGTGCTGCCGTACAGGTCGGTGCCGAGGAACTGGTCGAAGGCCCAGCGCTGCCACTGTCCGGCGCGCAGCCAGCGCTCGGAATCCGACACCCGGCGCGCGGCCGCCATCAGCAGCGCCCAGGCCATGTCGGCGGTGGCCTCGGTGAGCACCTCGGGCGTGTTGCCGATCGCGATGCCGCGTTCGGCGCAGGCCGCGACATCGATGTGGTTGTAGCCGACCGAGCCGGTCGAGACGATGCGCAGCTTCGGCGACGCGTCGAGCAGCGCCCGATCGATGCGGTCGGAGGCGACGACGAACAGGGCGTCACGATCGGCTGTGCGGGCACGCAATTCGTCGGCCGACCACTCGTCGTCGGCCTGGTTCGATACCACCTCGAAGCACTGTTCGAGTCGCTCGAGCACTTCGGGAAAGATCTTGCGCGTAACCAGCAGTTTCGGCTTCGGCACCGCTCCAGTCTCCTTGTTCGAATCGTTGTCCATCGCGCCCGGCGCTCGCAGCGGGCGCCGGACGTGTCCGTCACTGGCGGATCTCGAAGACCTGCCTCAGGTAGTTCAGATAAGCCGGATCGTCGCACATCGTCTTCTCCGGTGCATCGGAGAGCTTGGCAACGGGTTGGTCGTTGCAGCGCACCATCTTCAGCACGATCTGCAGCGGCTGGTAGCCGAGGTCATTGGTCAAATTGGTGCCGATGCCGAACGACAGCCGCACGCGGTTGCGGAAACGGCGGTACAGCTCGACCATCAGCGGGAAGGTCAGCGAATCGGAGAACACCAGCGTCTTGCTGGCCGGGTCGACCCGGTTGGCCTCGTAATGGCGGATCAAGCGCTCACCCCACTCGAAGGGATCGCCCGAATCGTGGCGCGCACCGTCGAAAAGCTTGCAGAAATACATGTCGAAATCGCGCAGGAAGGCATCGAAGCCATAGGTGTCGGACAGCGCGATGCCGAGGTCGCCGCGGTACTCACGGGCCCAGATCTCGAATGCATAGGTCTGCGAATCGCGCAGCCGCGGACCCAGCGCCTGGCAGGCCTGCATGTACTCGTGGGCCATGGTGCCCAGCGGCGTCAGGCCGTGCTTCATCGCGAACAACACGTTCGAGGTGCCCGCCAGCTGGTCGCGCAGCCCGCGGGCCGCCGTCAGCACCACTTCCTCGTGCCACACCCGCGAGAACCGGCGGCGCGTGCCGTAATCGGCGATCTTCATTCCTTCGAGCTCGGGCCGGCCGGTGATCATCGCGATCTTGTCGTCGAGCCGGCGGCGGCCTTCGGCATAGTCCGGATCGGACGTGAGGCGCCGGAACCAGACCTCGTTGACGATCGCCAGCACCGGGATCTCGAACAGGATGGTGTGCAGCCACGGCCCGCGGATCGTGATGTCGATCTCGCCGTTGGCCAGCGGCGACGGCGCGATCGAGATGTACTTGCGGTTCATCTGGAACAGGCCGAGGAAATCGACGAAGTCACTCTTGATGAAGCGCAGCCGCCGCAGGTAATCCAGCTCGTGCTCGCGAAAACGCAGCGAGCACAGGTTGCCGATCTCCTCCTCGATCTCGGCGATGTGCGGACGCAGGTCGATGTCCGGCGTGCGGCACTTGAACCGGTACTCCGCCTGGGAACCCGGAAAGTGATGCAGGACGACCTGCATCATCGAGAACTTGTAGAGGTCGGTATCGAGCAGCGAGCTGATGATCATCCGTGGTCCGCGCAGCGCCAGTTTTTCGCGATGATACCCGCCCCTAGATCGACAGCCAGGCCCGCCGTGCCGCATTGTCGGCCGCCAGCTCGCCGATCGAGCCCTGATAGCGGATCTGTCCTTTCTCGAGCACATAGGCGCGATCGGAAACCAGCTCGGCGAAATGCATGTTCTGCTCGCACAGCAGAATGCTCACTCCCTGCGTCTTCAGTGCCACGATGGTCTGCGCCATCTGCTCGACGATGACCGGCGCAACCCCTTCCGAAGGCTCGTCGAGCAGCACCAGGTAGGGATTGCCCATCAGCGTGCGGGCCACGGTCAGCATCTGTTGCTCGCCCCCGCTCATCCGGCCGCCCGGACGCCCGGGCATCTCGCCGAGATTCGGAAACAGGCGGAACAGCCGTTCGGGCGTCCAGACCGGCGCCTCGCTGCCGTCGGGCCAGCGACGCGGCGGCTGGCGACCGACCGCCAGGTTCTCCATGACCGTCAGCTCGGTGAAGATCCGACGGTCTTCGGGCACGAAACCCAGGCCGGCCGACGCGATCCGGTGAGGCTCGCTGGCCGAGACGTCACGATTCATGAACCGCACCCGGCCACGCCGGCGCGCGACCATGCCCATGATCGCCTTCAGGGTCGTCGACTTGCCGGCGCCGTTGCGCCCCATCAGGGCGACCACTTCGCCGCGGCCGACCGTGAGCGAAACGTCGAACAGGATCTGCGCGCGGCCATACCAGGCTGACAGCGCGTCGACCTCGAGCAGCGCTGCATCGCCGCCCGCAGCAGGCCCGCGCGCCGCGTTGTTCGCAACGGAACCCGCACCGCTCATCGCCCGGCTCCGTCGGCCCCACCGATTCCGTCAACCCGGCCGGAGGTCTCGCCCGGCAGCGGCATGCCGGCCTTCACGTCGGCCGACGGCGATTTCTCGAAGGTCCGGCCGCTGCCGAAGTAGACCTCCTGCACCTTGGGGTCGTCGCGGATCACGGCCGGCGCGCCGCTGGCGATCAGCCGGCCGCGCGCCAGCACGATGATCCGGTCGGCATAGGCGAAGACCACATCCATGCTGTGCTCGGTGAACAGGACCGCTATGTCGCGCTCGGCAACCAGTTGCCGGGTCAGCGCCATCAGGGCACTGCGCTCGGCTGGAGCCATGCCGGCAGTCGGCTCGTCCATCAGCAGCAGCTTGGGCGTACCGGCCATTGCGATCGCCAGTTCGACCCGTTTGACATCACCATAGGCCAGCACGCTGCAAGGCCGCTCGGCCTGCCCGGCCATGCCGACCCGCTCGAGCAGCGCGAGCGCATCGTCGCGCCGGTAGTGCGCGGCACGCGACCAGATCGAGCGCAGGCGCCCGTCGGCCGACAGCAGCGCCATCTGGACATTCTCGATCACTGTGAGCGAGGCGAAGGTTTCGGCGATCTGGAAGGTGCGCCCGACACCGAGCCGCCAGATCTCGCGCGGCTTGCGGCCGACCAGTTCGGTGCCGTCCAGCCGGATCGAACCGGCATCGGCCGGCAACTGGCCGTTGATCATGTTGAAGGTGGTCGACTTGCCGGCACCGTTCGGCCCGATCATCGCCAGCAACTCACCCCGCGCGAGGCTGAAGTCGATGCCGTCGACCGCGCGCACGCCTCCGAAGGATTTGCCCAGGCCGTTGACTTCGAGCAGGCTCATCGCCGCCTCAGACCGCATCACCGGCGCGCAGGCGCAAGCGCACCGCCAGTTGGCGGGCAAAACCGACCAGGCCCTGCGGGAACAGTAACACCAGCAGCAGGATGATGGCGCCGAGGGTGGCGCGCCAGTAGTCGATGCTGCGCGCCACCGTGTCGTGCAGCCAGGTGAAGGTGATGGCGCCGACCAGCGGCCCGGCCAGCGTCTGGACGCCGCCCAGCAGTACCATCACGAGGCCGTCGATCGACTTCACGACGTACAGACTCTCGGGCGAGATGCTGCCCTTGGAGAACGCGAACAGGGCACCGGCCAGGCCGGCAAAGGCTCCGGCCACCGTGAAGGCGGCCCACTGGACGCGCTTGACGTCGATGCCGATCGCATCGGCCCGCAGCGGCGAATCACGGCCGGCGCGCATCGCGTAGCCGAAAGGCGAGAAAAGCATGCGGCGCAGCATCAGCACCGCGGCCGCCACCAGCACCAGCGTGCAGTAGTAATAGGCTGATCGATCGGCCAGCCAGGCCGCCGGCCAGACGCCGATCAGCCCGTTGCTGCCGCCGGTGAAGTCGTCCCACTGGAAGACGATCGCCCAGGTGATCTGCGCGAAGGCCAGCGTGAGCATCGCCAGGTAGATGCCGGTCAGCCGCACGCTGAACCAGCCGAAAAGCAGCCCGGCGGCGCCAGCCGCCAGCGGTGCCAGCAGCAGCGCAAGCTCCATCGGCACACCGGCCGCACGCACCAGCAGCGCGGCGCTGTATGCGCCCAGACCGAAATAGGCCGCATGCCCGAAGGAATGCAGGCCGGCCGGCCCCATGATGAAGTGCAGGCTGGCCGCGAACAGCGCCGCCAGCAGCAGATCGATCGCCAGCACGATCAGGTACGGCGATCCCTGCGCGAGCAGCGGCAGCGCCGCGAGTGCGGCCAGCACGGCCACGCCGGCCAGCAGCGCGAGCCGGCCGCCGGTGCGCAACGGCGGCTCGATCGCCCCAGTCTGGCGGCTGGCCCCTTGGGGGCGTCCGAGCAGCCCCCACGGACGCCAGATCAGCACGACCGCCATCACCAGGAATTCGACGACCAGGGTCAGCTTGGAAAACGACACCGTGACGCCGAACAGTTCGACCACCCCGAGCCAGATGCAGATCGCCTTGAGCTCGGCGATGATCAGTGCGGCCAGGTAGGCGCCCGGGATCGAACCCATCCCGCCGACCACGACAACCACGAAGGCCGCACCGATGGTATGCAGGTCCATTTCCAGGTTGGCCGGTTCGCGCGGCAGCTGCAGCGCACCGCCCAGGCCGGCCAGCAGCGCGCCGAGCGCGAACACCGCCGTGAACAGCCAGGCCTGGTTGACCCCGAGCGCGCCGACCATTTCACGGTCCTGGGTGGCGGCCCGCACCAGGGTTCCCCAGCGCGTCCGGGTCAGCAGCAGCCACAGCAGGCCGAGCACCGCCGGCCCGATCACGATCAGCAGCAGGTCGTACTCGGGGAACTGCCGGCCCAGGATCGTCACCGAACCGGACAGGCCGGGCGCCCGCGGCCCCAGCAGTTCTTCCGGACCCCACAGCCACAGCACCGCGTCGCGCAGCACCAGCACCAGCGCGAAGGTGGCCAGCAACTGGAACAGCTCGGGCACATGGTAGATGCGGCGCAGCAGCACGATCTCGACGATCGCACCCAGCAGCCCGACCGCCAGCGCAGCCACCAGCAGCGACGGCCAGAATCCGAGCCCGGCGCCGAGTCGTTCGGTCAGCGACCAGGCGACATAGGTACCCAGCATGTAGAACGAGCCGTGCGCGAAATTGACGATCCGCGTCACACCGAAGATCAGCGACAGGCCGGCCGCCACCAGGAACAGCGAGGAGGCGCCGGCCAGTCCGTTCAGCAACTGGACGATGAAGCCCGACAAGCTCATCAATCAGCCGGACGCAGGGCTCGGACGAAGTCGTCGGAAGGTTGCACCGAGGCGCCGTCGACATAGCGGAAATCGACCATCACGCCACGGCCGCGTTCATTCTTCGTGCGCCCGACGAAACCTCCCATCGTCGACTGATGGTCGATTGCCCGATACTGGATCGGCCCCCACGGCGTGTCGACCTCGAGCCCGCGGAAAGCTTCGATCATCTTCTCGGTGTCGGTCGAACCCGCCTTGGCCACGCCCGCGGCCAGCGACCTGATCGCGTTGTAGCCGACGATGGTGCCCAGCCGCGGATAGTCGCTGAAGCGCTTCTGGTAGGCCGCCAGGAAGCTCTGGTGCTCGGGGGTGTCGATGCCGTACCACGGATAGCCGGTGACCAGCCAGCCATCGGGCGTTTCGCCACGCAACGGGTCGAGGTACTCGGGCTCGCCGGTCAGCAGGCTGACCACCTCGCGCCCCTCGAACAGTCCGCGGGTATTGCCCTCGCGCACGAAGCGCGACAGGTCGGCAGCGAACAGCACGTTGAAGATCGCGTCGGGCTTCGCGTCGGCAATCGCCTGGACGATGCTGCCGGCGTCGACCCGGCCCAGCGGCGGCGCCTGCTCGACGACGAACTCGATGTCCGGCTGGGCGGCCTTCATCAGCGTCTTGAAGGTTGCCACCGCCGACTGGCCGTACTCGTAGTTCGGATAGACGATGGCCCAGCGTTTCTTGTTCATTGCCACGGCGCCGGGCACCAGCATCGCCACCTGCATGTAGGTCGACGGGCGCAGCCGGAAAGTGTAGCGGTTGCCATCCTGCCAGGTGATCTTGTCGGTCAGCGGCTCGGCCGCGAGGAAGAAGATCTTCTTCTGCCTGGCAAAGTCGGTCAGGGCCAGGCCGATGTGCGACAGGAAGGAACCGGTCAGCAGGTCGATCCGCTCACGTGAGACCAGTTCTTCGGCGACCCGCACGGCATCGCCCGGGTTGCCGTTGTCGTCACGGACGATCAGCTCGAGCATCCGGCCGTCGACCCCGCCGGCGGCGTTGATCTGTTCGACCGCCAGCTCCATCCCCTTGCGATACGGCTCGAGAAAGGCCGGCTGGGCCTTGTAGCTGTTGATCTCACCGATCCGGATCGGTTGCTGGGCAATCGCCGGCGCCGCAACGGTGCCCGCCAGCGCGATCGTGGCGGCGGCGATCAGGTGTTTGATCTTCATCTTCCGTTCTCCTGGTTGGGCCGGATGAACGGCCCCATTACAACACCGGCAGACGCGGGGCCGCAGGCCCCTTCGGCAGCGTTGGCGCAGGCGTGGAATGATAGCCGCAGCGCCGGTGCGGCCTCTCGGCAGGGGTCAGACGGGGGGAAAGGGTAAAATACCCGGTGTTCCGGTCCGGCCCCATCCGGCCCCTCTTATCAGTCTCCCTGCCCCAGTCATGACCCATGTCGTTCTCGACTCCTGCATTCGTTGCAAGTACACCGACTGTGTGGATGTCTGCCCGGTCGATTGCTTCCGGGAAGGTCCGAACATGCTGGTCATCGACCCCGACGAGTGCATCGACTGTGCGGTCTGCATTCCCGAATGCCCTGTCGAGGCGATCGTCGCCGAGGAAGACGTTCCGGCCGATCAGCAGCATTTCACCGACCTGAACGCCGATCTGGCGAAGATCTGGCCGGCCATCACCCGCACCCAGGATCCCCTGCCCGACGCCGAAGACTGGAAAGACGTCAAGGGCAAGCTCGACCAGCTGGAGCGCTGAGCGATCCGGTGCAGCCTCCGTCGAAACGACCCCGACGAATCCGGCCATCGGCCCTGGCAGCGGCTTGGTCGGGCGGGATCGTGCGATACTGACCGATTCGGGCAGGATTATTTTTTGCGCAGTGCAGCATCCTGCTGGATAATTGCGCACCGTCGAACAAACGCGAACGAACCAACGCAGCCAAGGAATCACCGCAACGGGCCGGCGCTCACCGCTGACATCTGCGGGGACTGCACAACAGGGACCCTCAAGCATGCTCTACCAGATCCGCGAAGCCCAGCGCGCCGTTCTCAAACCGCTGACCAGCTGGGCCGACACGATGAGCCATCTGTATGGCGACCCCTACAGCCCGATGGCCGCCCTGCCCTACTCGAACCGGATCTCGGCCGCTTTCGAGCTGCTGTACCGGCTGGGCAAGGACTACGAGAAACCGGAGTTCGGCCTGAGTGCCACCCGGGTCGACGGCACCGAGGTGCCGGTGGTCGAGCGTGCCGAAATCGGCCTGCCCTTCTGCCGGCTGCTGAAGTTCGAGCGGCTGCTGCCCAAGAGCCTCGCCCACCGCTCGACCGACCCCACGGTGCTGGTGTTCGCCCCGCTGTCCGGCCATCATGCGACCCTGCTGCGTGACACGGTCCGCGCACTGCTGCCCGATCACAACGTCTACATCACCGACTGGATCGATGCCCGGATGGTGTCGACCTGGCATGGCCCGTTCCATCTCGACGACTACATCAGCTACGCCATCCGCTTCATGCGCCATCTCGGCCCGGATCTGCACGTGATGTCGGTCTGCCAGCCGACCGTGCCGGTCATGGCGGCCATCTCGATCATGGCGATGATGGACGACCCGCAGCAGCCGCGCACGATGACGATGATGGGCGGGCCGCTCGATACGCGCAGCAGTCCGACCAAGGTCAACGACCTGGCCACGACCCGCAGCCACGACTGGTTCGAACGCACGCTGATCCACCGCGTGCCGAGCCGCTATCCGGGAGCCGGACGCCGCGTCTATCCGGGCTTCCTGCAGCACACCGGCTTCGTCGCGATGAATCCCGATCGCCACATGACCTCGCACTGGGACTTCTACCTGAATCTGGTGCGCGGCGACATGAACGACGCCGAGTCCCACCGCCGCTTCTACGATGAATACAACGCCGTGCTCGACATGCCGGCCGAGTACTATCTGGACACGATCCGGCTGGTCTTCCAGGAGCAGGCGCTGCCGCGCGGCAACTGGGTCGTCGAGTTCGAAGGCAAGACCTGGCGAGTCGATCCGGCCGCCATCAGCAAGGTGGCCCTGTTCACGATCGAGGGCGAACTCGACGACATCTCCGGCCCGGGCCAGACCGAAGCCGCGCAGTCGATGTGTTCGGGTATTCCGACAAACGACAAGCAGCACATGATCGTCAAGGAAGCCGGCCACTACGGCATCTTCAGCGGCCGGCGCTGGCGCGAGATGGTCTGCCCGGAAGTGCGCGCCTTCATCCGGCACTACCACTCCGAGGATGACCAGTTGCGCCTCGCCAGTTGAGGCCGCGGCGATGAGCGCGAGTCTGGCCGACCGGATCGACGCGCTGCTGCCGCAGACCCAGTGCACGAAATGCGGCTACGACGGTTGCCGGCCCTACGCCGAGGCGATCGCCACCGGGCACGCCTCGATCGACCGCTGCCCGCCGGGCGGCCGTGCCGGCATCGCCGCGCTGGCGACCCTGCTCGGCCGGCCTGAACTGCCGCTGGACCCGGCTTGCGGCGTCGAGACGCCGCGCCGCCAGGCGCGGATCGATCCGGCCCTGTGCATCGGTTGCACCAAGTGCATCCAGGCCTGCCCGGTCGATGCGATCATCGGCGCCCGGCGCCGTATGCACACGGTCGTGGCCGAGCTGTGCACCGGCTGCGATTTGTGCGTCGAGCCCTGCCCGGTCGATTGCATCGACATGGTCGCGGCCCCCGAATGGACGGCCGCCGATGCCAGCGCCGCCCGCCGCCGCCATCAGGCACGCAGCCGGCGTCTGGAGCGACTGCACGCCCAGCGCCGGGCGCGGCTGGCCGCCCGCGGTGTTGCCCAGGCACGCGACGATGCCACGGCGCGCCGACGGGCACTGATCGAGGCGGCCATGCAGCGCGCGCAGCAGCGCCTGCAGCGTGGCCGCAACGACGGGACCCGGGAATGAACCGCGCCCGCCGCACCGAGATCTTCCGGCGCCTGCAGGCGCTGAATCCGCATCCGACGACCGAACTGGAGTACGGTAATCCGTTCGAGTTGCTGGTGGCCGTCGTGCTGTCGGCGCAGGCCACCGACCGCAGCGTCAACCTGGCCACCCGCGAGCTGTTCCGGCTGGCGCCGACCCCGCAGGCCATGCTCGAACTGGGCGAGCCGGCACTGTGCGAGGCCATCCGCACGATCGGCCTGTTCCGCTCCAAGGCCCGCCACCTGATCGCGACCTGCCGCATCCTCATCGATGAGCACGACAGCGAAGTGCCGCGCACCCGCGAAGCCCTCGAGCGGCTGCCCGGTGTCGGGCGCAAGACCGCCAACGTGATCCTGAATACCGCCTTCGGCCAGCCGACGGTCGCCGTCGACACCCACATCTTCCGGGTCGCCAACCGCACCGGGATCGCACCCGGCGCAACGCCGCTGGCCGTCGAAAAGGGCTTGCTCAGGCATGTGCCCAGGCCCTATCTGCACGACTGCCATCACTGGCTGATCCTGCATGGGCGCTACGTCTGCAAGGCCCGCAAACCCGACTGCTGGCGCTGCGTGATCGCCGACCTGTGCGACTACCCTGACAAGACGCCGGCTCCGAAGACAGCCGCCCGTAGTCCGGCCCCCGCCCCGGCGACGGCGAAAACGCCGGCGCAGCCGGCCTGAGCGCCGCTGCGCAAGCATCCGATGTTCGATCCCTCCCGCGACGACGTCCGCCGATTTTTCTGCGAAGCCTGGCGCAAGCAGCGCGAGGCGCTGCCGCTGACGACGCTCGAAGCGATCGCAGCCGACTGGATCACCGAACATCCGGAGTACCATGCCGACCTCGATTCGCTCGAGCAGGCGCTGGCTGCCGACTACCCGGTGACCGGCGGGCGCAGCAATCCGTTCCTGCACCTGGCGATGCACCTGTCGATCAGTGAACAGGTGCAGATCGACCAGCCGCCGGGAATCCGGGCGGCCCACGCCGCGCTGGCCGCACGGCTCGGCTCGGCCCACCAAGCCGCTCACCGGATCATGGACTGCCTCGGCGAAGTCCTGTGGCGCGCCCAGCGCGACAGCGCGCCACCGGACGCCGAGGCCTATATCGACTGCATCCGCCGCCAGGCCGGGTGATTCTTCTGCAACGGAAACCCGAAGATGTTCGGACGTCTGATGCCCCGCGAGGGCAAGTTCTTCGAACTGTTCAACCAGCATGCCGAATGCATCGTCGCCGGCAGCGAACAGCTCACCGGCCTGATGAACGAGTTCGACGACAGCACCGCGCGGCGCGCGCGCATCGATGCCATCGATGCTGCCGAGAAGGACGCCGACAAGATCACCCACGAGACGGTGACCCTGCTGCACAAGACCTTCATCACGCCGTTCGATCGTGACGACATCCACCAGCTGATCAGCCAGATGGACGACATCCTCGACTTGATCCAGGATGTTGCCGAATCAGCCATCCTGTACGACCTGCAGCGGATCACGCCCGAAGCCTGCCAGCTCGCCGACATCAACGCGATGTGCGCCGAGCGGGTGCGCGCCGCCGTCGCCATGCTCGACAGCATGGAGAACGCCGAGGCGATCCTGCGGATCTGCGCCGAGATCGACCAGCTCGAATCCGACGCCGACCGCGTCATGCGCTCGGCAATGTCCCGGCTGTTCCGGGACGAGACCGATGTGCGTCAACTGATCAAGCTGCGGGCGATCTACGAGCTGCTCGAGGCGGTTTCCGACAAATGCGAAGCCGTCGCCAACGTCATCGAGGGCGTCGTCCTCGAGAACGCCTGAGCGGCGCAGACCGATGAGCCCGACCGAAATCACATTCGGGGCGCTGGTGTTCCTGGTGATCCTGGCACTGGCCTTCGATTTCATGAACGGCTTCCACGATGCCGCCAACTCGATCGCGACGATCGTCTCGACAGGGGTGCTCAAGCCCTACCAGGCGGTCGCCTGGGCGGCGTCGTTCAACTTCCTCGCCCTGTTCTTCTTCGACCTGAACGTCGCCGCCACGGTCGGCAAGGACATCGTCGAGGCGGCCTCGATCGACCAGGTCGTGATCTTCGGGGCGCTGGTCGGCGCCCTGGCCTGGAACGTCATCACCTGGCTGTTCGGCATCCCGTCGAGTTCTTCGCACGCGCTGATCGGCGGGATGATCGGTGCAACGCTGGCCGGCTCCGGCCCCGGGTCGCTGGTGGCCAGCGGCATCACCAAGACGGCGCTGTTCATCCTGATCTCGCCCGCGCTGGGCTTTCTGCTCGGCGGGCTGCTGATGCTGGCGACCTCCTGGACCTTCTTTCGCGCCACGCCACGCGGCACCGACAAGTGGTTCCGGCGAATGCAGCTGGTTTCGTCGGCCCTGTACAGCCTGGGCCACGGCAGCAACGACGCTCAGAAGACGATGGGCATCATCTGGCTGCTGCTGATCGCCGCCGGCGTCAGCAGCAGCGCCGATCACCGGCCGCCCGAATGGGTGGTCATCTCCTGCTACGTCGCGATCGCCACCGGCACGATGTTCGGCGGCTGGCGGATCGTCAAGACGATGGGCCAGAAGATCACCAAGCTCAAGCCGGTAGGCGGCTTCTGTGCCGAAACCGGGGGTGCGGTAACCCTGTTCCTGGCTTCGGGCTTCGGGGTGCCGGTCTCCACCACGCATACGATCACTGGTGCGATCGTCGGCGTCGGTTCGGCGCAGAAGTTCTCTGCAGTACGCTGGGGACTGGCCGGGACCATCGTCTGGGCCTGGATCCTGACCATTCCGGCTTCGGCCGGGATGGCCGCTCTGGCCTGGTGGATCGGCCAGTCGATCTTCTGAGGGAGCGTGCAATGACCTCAGCCCGCAACCCGCATGGCGAACAGCTCTGGCTCGAACTGCCGCCGATGTCCGGTGCGGCACCCGGCCGCCTGCTGGTCTTCCTGCACGGCGCGGGCTCCTGTGCCGAAGCGTTTGCGCCCGTGGCCCTCGCCTGGCAGCTGAAGTTCCCGGGCGCGACGGCGGCCATCCTCGACGCCCTGCAACCCTCGCCCACCGGCAGCGGCAAGGACTGGTACGACGGCCGCGGCCCGGCCACAGACCACGGCAACCGGGTCGCTGCGGCGGCCACCGAAGTCGCCCGCCGCATCGCCGCCCTGCAGGCCCGGAGCGGCGTCGAGCCCGGCGCAACGGTGCTGGTCGGTTTTTCGCAGGGCGCCAATGTCGCGCTCGAACTGGCGCGCAGCGCGCAGGGCCCGGCGGCAATCGTCGTCGCCTACGCTGCGCGGCTGACACAGGCGCTGCAGCCTGGCGAAGCCCCCGGCGCCACCGTCCACCTGATCCATGGCGAATTCGACACCATCGTGCCGCTCGAGCAGGCCGAGCGTGCCCACCGCCAGTTGCGGGCGGCCGGTGCCGACGCCTCGCTGGACATCGTGAGCGACCAGGGTCACTCGATCGACCAGGCCCTGATCAACCTCGGTACGGCGCGCGTGATGAAAACCATCTTCCGGGGCCGTCGCCCCGGGCGCTTTCCTCTTTCCCATCCCATTCCGGAGATTCTGCAATGACCCGAGAAATCGTCGTCGTCAGTGGTGTGCGCACTGCTGTCGGCACCTTCGGCGGCAGCCTGAAGGACCACACCCCCACGCAACTCGGCGCCACCGTGCTGCGCGAGGCCGTCGCGCGCGCCGGCCTGGGCGCCGACGACATCCACCACGTGGTCTACGGCCACGTGATCAACACCGAACCGCGCGACATGTACCTGGCGCGCGTGGCCGCGCTCGACGGCGGCCTGTCGCAGGACGTGCCGGCCATGACGCTGAACCGCCTGTGCGGCTCGGGCCTGCAGGCCGTGGTCTCGGCGGCGCAGGCGATCATGCTCGGTGATGCCGACGCCGCCGTCGCCGGCGGTGCCGAGGTGATGAGCCGCGGCCCCTACCACCTGCCGACCGCCCGCTGGGGCACCCGGATGGGCGACGGCAAGCTGGTCGACATGATGATCGGTGCGCTGCACGACCCCTTCCAGGCCATCCACATGGGCGTGACCGCCGAGAACATCGCGAAGAAGTGGGGTATCTCGCGCGACGACCAGGATGCGCTGGCCGTCGAGAGCCATCGCCGTGCTGCCGCCGCGATCGCCGCCGGCCACTTCAAGTCGCAGATCCTGCCGATCGAGCTGAAGACCCGCAAGGGCGTCACGCTGTTCGACACCGACGAGCACGTCCGGGGTGACGCCTCGCTGGAGAACATGGCCAAGCTCAAGCCGGTGTTCGCGCGCGAGAACGGCACGGTCACTGCCGGCAACGCCTCGGGGATCAACGACGGCGCCTCCGCGCTGGTGCTGATGGAAGCCGGGGCCGCCAAGGCCCGCGGCCTCGAGCCGATGGCCCGTCTGGTGGCCTACGCGCATGCCGGCGTCGACCCCGCCTACATGGGCATCGGCCCGGTACCGGCCTCGCGCAAGGCGCTGGAGAAAGCCGGCCTGAAGGCTTCGGACATGGACGTGATCGAGGCCAACGAGGCCTTCGCCGCGCAGGCGCTGGCGGTGAGCCGCGACCTGGAGCTCGATCCGGCCAAGGTCAACCCGAACGGCTCGGGGATCTCGATCGGCCATCCGGTCGGTGCGACCGGCGCGCTGATCACGGTGAAGGCGCTGTACGAGCTGGAGCGGATCCAGGGACGCTATGCGCTGGTGACGATGTGTATCGGAGGTGGGCAGGGGATCGCGGCGATCTTCGAGCGCGGCTGACGCCACCTGCCGCCACCTGCCGCCTCGGGCGGCTGGCGTCCGGCCGGGGCTGTCGCCCGGCCGGGGAGGCCATCGGCCCGCGTCGATGCGATCATCGACGCTCCTTTCGACCTTTGATCGACCATCTGCCATGAGCCTGGAATTCACGCCATCCTGGACCGATCCCGACATCGAGTTGTATCGCGACAGCGTGGTGCGCTTCATCGAAAGCGAGATGGCGCCGGACGACGCGGCGGCGCGCGAGCG
>Ga0172382_10003571_pt1 | contig 24524 bp, 38 predicted proteins | sample Leawel138RmetaG_FD_122245 | JGI IMG/M metagenome (GOLD analysis project Ga0172382, IMG submission 122245) | Leachate microbial communities from a municipal landfill in Southern Ontario, Canada - Leachate well 138R metaG | ecosystem: Engineered > Solid waste > Landfill > Unclassified | place...
TCATCATCCATATTTAAATATACATCAATTTCTTCATGTCCACATTTTTCACAATATATATCATATAAAAGCATTATTTTAACTCCTAAAATATTTTTTTAAACCATTTTATAATTTTTTTAAACCATTTTATAATTATATTATCTCTATCGTCCCCACCATCTCCGGTGGGATAAAATCTAAAGGGACATTTGATAATGTTTGCATTGAAGATTCATTACCAACATCATCAATTGCGGCTACTCCAACATTAAATATACCATCAATATTTTCTATACCAGATAGTGTTGATAAATCAATAGAAACAATACCATCTACATCATTATTTCCCACATCCCATGATTGTGACTCATAGGTAACCTCATTAGGCACTTCTTCTAAATAAAGTTTATTTGTTACAACGTCGGGTGAAGGTGATTTAGTGAATTTTAAAGTTTTTGTTTGTATTTTAGACATAATATACGTCTCCTTTTATTATTATTTTCTTACTTACATCTATAGGCCCTACTGGTGCTATCCACGCAAATACCCACCAATTCTTCTCTACACCATCCACAACTCCATTTTCTGTTGATTTGGCCTTTTCGCCTATTAATATAGTTGGATTACCATCTACATATGGTCCTGTTCTTTCCACATGTACTTGAAAAATCCAATGTCCTGTTTTTGGACAACTAACATCCATTGATTCTTCTTTTGTTTTACCTATAAAACGTTCTATTTTTCTTTCCACATTATATATTGTAACAACATATATATCAGTATTTACATTCCAATCCGTTGTTCCTGTCCATCCTAGTTTTAATACATCACCGGTTGTTATACTATAAGTATAATAATCATAACCTGTTTGTGGATATACAAGTACCATATAAACAGGATACAATACTAATATTAGTGATAAAATAATAATATGTAATGTTTTATTTATCTTTTTTACTATACCCATTGTTTGAATTAAATCCTCTAATTTCAAAATTAAATGCTGATAATACTCTTTGTGCTATATAACCACATTCGCATATAATATGACTTGAATCTTCATTTAAACTCATTAATTTTATTATATTTTTACCACATTTTTTGCATTTAAACTCGTATAGCGGCATATTATTTTATCATCTCCTTAATCTTATTCCATGTATCTCCTCTTTGCTTTATTGCATAATAAGATTTACATTTCAATATTACCTCAAAATCATGAAATAATTTATTTAACGGTTTTTCTATATCTTTATCGTAATAATCTGTCTTAACAGCATAATCTAAATTTTCAATAAAATCATTAGAAACTTCTAAATTTGCTTTATTATATCTTTCTAATTTAACTAAATATTCCCAAAAACCATCTTCTGGATTTGGTGTCCATATATATTTAAAATTTCCTATAGGAAATATAATATATATAATTCCATAATCACCCCATGTTCGTGACACGCTATTTGATCCACAAAATAAACCTTCACTTCTTGCCTTCCATCCATAATGTTTTAAAAATAATTTATCTAATAATTTATGCGATTCTTCATTTATTACCCTAGGTTGTCTATTCGTTCTAACGTTTCTTTTTTCAAAAAATCTATCCGCGCCTTTTATTCCTCTATATATTGGTGTTTTAACATTTTTATACAAATTTATAATTTGTTTACACTCTTTTTTAATATTATTTATAATGGATTCTAACTCATCCTGATTATCAGAAAATTTTTCTGATATAAAATTTTGAAATTTCATTATAAATTCCTTAAAACATCATTTATAAATATTTTTACAGCATTCATCGGCATTTCACCTAAATCTTTATATGGTTTAGGTGTCGTATAAGACATTTTTCCTAATTTTTTTAATTTTTTACCGGCAGCATCATTATCATATATCACAATTACTTTCTTTTGTAAAACAAAAAAGAAATTTTTTAATTGTTTAGGATCATTTGACATAACAGCTACAACTGGTTGTTCCATTTTTATTAACTTCATAGCATCAAATATACCCTCAACAACAAATACATACGGTCTTTTATCTAAAGTATGGAGACCATAAAGAGCAATATTAACTACTTTCTTTTCTGGATTTTCTTTTGTTATATAAGAAAAATACTTCTTATCATCATTAGGTATTTTATCAGCACCAGTACCTTTATAACCTTTTGGATTATATCGTTGGTAACCAACAAATTTACCACTTAAATTAAATAATGGAAAGTATGCAACATCCTTTTCTTTATCTATATATACAGGGTATTTAGGATCATCTAATACAACTTCTCTATCTTTGAGATGTTTTTCTATATATTCAAATAATTTCATAATTCATTATTATATTCATCGGTAATTATAAAATCATATACTGTTCCATCATCTTCATAATATGCAAATGCTTTTCTTAATACACCAAAATCTTCACCAGAGGGATCAACAATATAAAATGATTTCTCCAAATAATTACCATAATCAATCCAATCAAGTTTATTGATATCTACGGCTTTATTTGGTCCTCCACCTTTATTTCTATTTCTATTCCACTTTTTTAAATCATTATTAGATATGATCTTTAATCGAAGTTGTTTCAGTTTTTTCTCTGATTCCCTTCTTGCTTTATCTAATACTTTATCTTCATTAATAAATTTTCGCAGTTTCATATTACTTACCCTGTAATTTTTTTATTTCATCTTCTATTTCTTTTCTCTCTTTTTCAGCTCTCGGAGTTTTACCAAATACTCTTGGAATATCAGCTAACATCTTTTTTAAATCTTCAATTTCTTTTTTCTTTTGTTTATCCATAACAGATTGAGTTAATTTTTTCTTTGAAATTTTTAACTCAGCATCATTTAATGCTTTATTTGTATTAATATCCCAATCTATTATTATATCACTTCTACCTTTATATGGTTTATCAAGTCTTATATTATACATTATAATATTAGAATTTATTGTGTGGAATCTTCTACTTTTTATACTACCCACAAATTTACTTCCATCTATATATTTTCCTTCTACACGATCACCAACATTAAATATGGACGATTCTATTAAATATTTCTTATATTTCTTTTTCATTATATCATACCTTTTATATAGTCATCTATTTGTTCCTGATCTTTAATATCGTTATCCATAATCCATTCTGTTGTTTTTTTTATTATTTCTCCTACTTTTTTACCAGGTTTTAAACCTGTTATGGACATTACATGATTACCATCAATTAATTTTAATCTATTCTCAACTTCCTTCATGCCATATTTCTTTTTGATTTCAATGGCTTTATCAACTGTTTTTTCGAACTCACCGGAATACTTAAAAGTACTACCACGGGAATATTCATCACCCTTACCTACCGCAACCAACACATCCCAATTATCATCGGATACCAACTTAGCAATCTTACTTGGTTTCATACCTAATATATTATGAAACTTCATATGGTTACCAACAGCGAATATAAGAGCTTCTCTTTCTTTCTTTGACATTTTTAATCTTTTAGCAATTTCATCAACTAAATCCATACTGGCCTTGGCGTGACCAAAATACTTTGGTAACCCCTGTTCATGTGAAAGAGTAATACCTTTACCAACATCATGAAGTAATATAGCCAAATTTTTTATAGGGTCTGATACATTAGCAGAACGTAATGCTGCCATAGTATGTTGAAAAACCCCACCTTCAGGGTGATGTTGAAGATTATGTTTAAAATATTTCATATTCAATACTTCTGGAAGAATAAGTCTTAGAATTTTTAAGTCCGCCAACATTTCTATATAACGGGCAAATACATCACCACTTTGGGAAGCGGCTTTTAATATTTCATCCCTTATTCTTTCAGGAGATAAATTTAAAATATTTGGTGATAACTTCTTTATAGCCTTTTTAGTTTTGGGATCAATATCCATATCTAATTTAGAAGCAAATCTTGCTGCTCTCATCATTCTAAGATAATCTTCAGAAAATCTTTCCCTAGGATCACCAACAGTTCTTAACACCTTATTCTTTATATCTTTCTTACCATCGAAAAAATCTATTATTTCACCCTCAGCATTAAGACCCATAGCATTTATAGTAAAATCTCGTCTTTTAGCGTCTTCTTCAAATGAACCGGAAATGGTAACCATATCTGGTCGTCTTCCATCTGAATATTTACCATCGCTTCTAAATTGAGCAACTTCAAAATTAAATCCATCTTGTTTAACAACTACTATACCAAAGTCTTTAGATTTTCCAATATCAAATGTCTTCCACATCTTCTCCAATACTTCTACTGGAGCATTAGTGGCTATATCAATATCATGGGGTTTCAAATCACCCAAAACGATATCGCGCACAGAACCACCAACAATATAGGCTTTATAACCTTTCTTGTTAATAGACTTTAGAATCTTTACACCAGCAGCCAGTTCCTTATTAGACTTGATGTATTCATTCCATTGTTTTAGTTGTTCTCTTGCTTCTATTAGATATTGTTTAAGTTTCATATTATTCTTTTTTCTTCATCATACTTTTCATTTTATCTATCAATAAGAATATCAAGATCATCATCTTTAGTATCAAATGATTCACAATATAGTTTATAAGTTATAAGTTTTTGTATTGATTCATCATCAATAAGATAATTTTCTAATCTCATAGTCCTAGTCTTTTTAATTCCTTTATTTTAAAATGTATGCAGCACCCATTGCAACTGATTTAGATTTTTTCGATAACATACCTTTTTTGTTTATAGAAAATGTTTCTTCACCTTTATATTCTATAGAATATTTTTTCTTTTCATTTTTTACATCACAGACTACAGAAACATAACCACCATTATCTTTCTCACATACTTTCCATTTAGTTCCAGTATTAGCAATAAGAATTACATCACCTATTTGTGGAATTTTCAAACTTGAAAATTTTTCAAGTTTTATCATTTTTTCTTCTGTTAAATATTGTTTTAGTTTCATAGTCCTAGTCCTTTTAATTCCTCTATTGTAGTGTGTGCATCTTTATGTAGAATACCAATACCACCTTTATTTCTCCATTGTTTTATATTCTTATCATAATCATCTATAAGAATTGAACTATTATTAGCATGATTCTGTTTTAAGAATCCAAGAGTAATAATAGCAGTCTTGGCAAATTTAGAACCAAGATTTTCTTGTATCCATTTTAGTTTACCTTTTTTAGCAGACTCTATAGTTTTAGGTCTGGCTGATAAGATAATAGGATTATGAACCTTGATATAGTTCCAAAGTTGTTTACCATCTTGTTTCCACTTCAGTTCAGACCAAAATGATGGACCTATCTCTTTTACCTTTTCCCAATCCTGTTTCTTTACTTCTTGCCAACCTTCTCTTGTTGCAATTTCTGGATTTACCTTTTCTTGTATTCCTTTCAAAAATCCACCAAAACATCATCTAAATCACAATATATAGTATAATCATTTCTTAAGTAACTCTTTAAATCCATATTAATTTATTTTTTCTATAAAAACTTCAAGATAATCTTTAACCATAGAACCACCTAGTCCTCTTTTATAAGGATCGGCAATGGGTTTAACTTTTGAGCCAAAAATATCCAATTGGCCCATCATATATTTTATATCTTGATGTTTATATTTTCTAAAAAGATATTCTAAATCGTCTGTATGTATTTTTACCCAATTATCTTTATATCTAAGACCTAAACCTTCTTTCATAGCTTCATCTATAAAATGAGTCCAGATTTCACCTGAATAAGTAAAAACTTTTCTCATTTTTTTATATTCTTTTTTAAACTCTTTATTATATTCTTTTTCAGTACCATCAAATTTATGTAGAGATTTTATTTTCCAAGCCCAAAGAAAATCTTCTATATAAGGCCATATAAATGCATATATACCTTTTTTAACAGGAGGTGAATGTTGACCCTCGCTACCATAAAATCCTTTATAATTGGTTTTTGATAAATCTCCGAATCTAACAAATTTTATAGGAATTTTAGCTTCTGTTAGTAAAAATTCTTTTATTTTCATTTTTTAAGACGCTGAACCTTTATTTTTTGATGTGCCCAATGTTTATCTGATTGAACATGACCCTTTCTTACATATTTGGCCGTGGATTTAGAAAAATCGGTAAACGAATTTGATAACCTAATAACTATACCTTCTTGACCTTGAGATATGACCCTCTTAGCCATTTTAGTTGTTATTTCTCTCATTTCTTCTTCTGTTTTAAATGTTATATTTTCTTTTACTATCGGAACATTATGTAAATTTAATAACTTAGACCATTCAGCAACATCACTCCATGAATACCATTTACCACCTTCACGTATGGCAAATACCATAAGGTAATCATCTAAATTATCATATTCAATAGAATGTACGGCATATAACCACTCACCATAAATTATCATACCTTTGGGTACGTCATGTTTTATTGTGGCATATTTCTGTTTTAACATATCAAATGATGGATGTCCCGGCTTCATACCACTTCTACTTGATACTGTATCAAATGATATACCAACATTAGACCCATCCATCTTAACAGTTATTGTTAATTTTTTATTTAGTAGATGATCTATAGATTTTAGAGTTTTATCGTCTGAATGTACTTCTTCACTCCAAGGTAAATGAAATGTTCTTGGATATTTAGGATTTGATGACTCTTTTAAGTAAGATTGAAGTTTCATTTTAAGACCTAAATTCTATTTCAAATTCTTTATTCCAAAGTTCTACTTCTTTAGCTTTTACTCGTGGCAAAGGAGGCATACTATATTTTATATCATTCCACATTTGGGGTGATATTGATCCCGCCTTTATTGAAAATAAAGATACATGCGGTCTAATACTACCAAAATATCTAACAGCATAATCATCTTCTACTTCACGAAAAGCATTGATAAAATCTATATTTACTTTATATTCTATAACTATATAATCAGTTTTATTATCTTTTCCTTTAAATAGATGAATTTCTTTAGGATTAAAAATTATACCTTTTTTTATATTATTAATTGTTTGTATAAGATTAGTTTTTTCATATTGTTCTGGTATTTGAGCAATAGTTATATGGTAGGTTTCTACCTTATTATTTTCAATTTTAAATCTTTTTAACCAACTTCCAATATAATCTTGAAGTCTTTTAACTTGAAATGAATCAATTCCATATCCTATCATAGTATTATCCAATTTTTTTGCTTCAAGAAAAGTCATCAATTTCATAATATTAAATCCTTTAATTCATTTATTGTTTTATATGCTGATTTATGTAATATACCTACACCATTCATATTTCTCCATTGTCTTATATTTTTATCTTTATCATCTATAAGAATATAATTAGGTTTAGCATATTTTTGTTTTTCAACAGCTCTAACTATTTTAGCTGAATTAACATATTCCCATCCAAGATGTTTTATTATCCATTCTATTTTACCGCTTTTTGATTTATCCATATTTAAACTGGGAATAGCTGTTAATATAACAGGATTATAAGGTTTTATAAATTCCCATAATTTTCTACCATCTGACATCCACATCATAGTAGACCAAAATATAGAAAATCCTATTTCATTTAACATTTTCCAAGCCATATCTGGATCTTTTTTATGTATTTTAATCCAATCAGGATGAACCTTTTTAGCTTGATTTTCAAAATCTGTTAAAACACCATCCATATCACAGAATATCTTAAACTTATTAAGTTTTTCTTTAAGATATTTTTTATAAACCATTATCTATTCCTTTCAAAAAAAAGTTTATCATAGATATTATTATATCAAAATTTGTCTCATCATCTATAGATATTGTAATACAATCTTTATTATCAAAATGATATATACCACCTTCTCTATGTTGTCCTATATTATATCCCCATGAAAAAACCGGTATTTTATGTAAATTACATATAGTAGTCCAATGACTTAAAGGACATATAACAGCCTTTGCTTCTTGAATAAGTTGTATTATATATTTCCACCCATTTTTAAAATAATCTATTCTATTAAGTACAACATTTTCGTTTTGGAAATATGTTCTTTTATCTCCCGCTATTATATATTCCATATTTTCCAGATTTAAATAATATTTTATATTATTTAAAATTGATTTATTCCCCGACTCATCCGGTATAAAAACTATTTTATCTTTATATTTGTTTTTTTCATCTTTTATAGGTATTATTTTTTCAAATCTTTTTTTATGTATTTCTATTGAAGGTGTTGATTTTATATAGTTTACAGAATATTGTACTATATCTTTTTTTTGTATATTTTCTTTTGCGGATATTAGATCTTTAATTCCACGAGTCATTAAATTATAATCTTTTTGATCTATAGAATTGTGTATATATCCAATTTGAGACAATTCATCTCTAGATATATTTTCAAATATTGGTACAATATGATCAGAATCCACAAAATCATAGTATAAAAATTTTCTATTAGAATGTGTATTTATATAAACTATATCATGGTCCACAACATCAAACAACCATCTTGCATAAGGTCTAAAATTTAAAACTTCTTCTTTAAAAGACCCTATATATGGACCCAATAGTAATATATCCACTATCTTATAATGCCCCCATCATTTATAATAACATTTCCTGACCAATTTTGTAATACATTCTTTTTTTCATTAAATATATCTTTATCTATAATTATAACTTCGGTATTTTTTAAGACATCTTCAAAAGATTCGTTTAATAAAAGAAATTGTTTTTCAAATAAACTTAAATTATTAAAATTTACCAATACTTTATTATTTTTTCTAAAAAAGGAAATTAATTTTGATCCCACAGGATTTTCAATATAATACTTTTTATTAGTCCCTCTTAAAATATAATTATAAATTTTTACATTATCTTCAATTACAAATCTATTTGTAGAATAAAAATTATCTAAAATTTTATCCACTTTTTCTTTTGTAGGTTTAAAAAAATTCAATTTTATTAAATGAACTCTTGGTATATCCAAAAGTCGTTTATCGTCCATATTTTCTTCATCCACACTTATAAAATCCGAACCAATTTTTGTAATTTTCATGTCACTCTATTTTCTCCTATTTAATCTTAGTTTAGAATAAGTTGATGTATAACTATATGAATTATTTAATATATAGTTATACATTTCCTCAATATTATATTTGATACTAAGTATATTTATATCTTTTGCATCTCTATGCTCAGTATCTGGGAGAAAGTATTTCACAATTTTAGAAAATTTACTAGGTTGTTTTTTGCCACCGTCACCCATCATAAATTTTATTAAATTTTTATATCCAGCATCATCTATGAAAGGATTATCAAATGCTAAAATAATATTTTTCTTTGTATAATTTTTTATTGTTTCTATAAAATTATCTGAAAAAAATCCACCTAAACATGCTGTTCCTTGGTTTCCTATCATAAACGCATCAATAAGACCTTCTGTTATAATAATATCTTTATTTTCATCAAATTTATTTTCATTCAAAACAATCATAGATTTTTCTACATTAGGATTTATATATTTTGGTTGAATATTAGATCCAGGTAGTCGTCTAGCTTGAAAATATATAATATTATTATCGTTATCTAATATAGGTATAATAATCCTACCTTTAAAATCACCATCATAACATATAAGAATATCATAGATAGGTGGAATTTTTCTATTAGATATGAAATCGTTAAGTGTTTCTTTATATTTAGAAAGAAGAATACCATCCACTTTCTGATTTCTCGATACACTTTTTTCACGAATATAATTAAAATTTTGACTATTTATTCTATTTTCAATTTTAATATCAGATGTTGTTTTTTTAACAGAGAGTCTATCTTTTATAGTTTCAAATCCAAATAATTCGTTTTTAGAATCACTTATAGAGAGACCTTTTAATTCTGAATATAATTCCAAAAAAGAGCCCGATCTACCACAGTTAAAGCACTGCCAAATCGGGCTACCTTTATTATAATCTAAATGAAACCTTTTTTTACGAGAATTTTTTTTAGAATCGCCACATAAAACACATCTAGCATGCCAATGTTCGCTGTTTTTACTAATAGATACTAAAGAAAAGAACTCATAAACAAAATCATTAACAACTTCCAAATCCAACATTTTTAATCCTCATAGTTAAAACAATCATAATCTAAAGGACTACAAGTACAATTTTTCTCCTCAAAATCCTCAAAATATCCTTCACTACATCTTATTTTACCATTTTTACTTTTTTTACAATTATAACATTTTATACATAATAAGTAAATATCTTTATTTCTTTCCACCGCCATACCTCTTTGCAGCAGCTGTTTCGATTTCTTTACGAACAGCGGGTGGAAATAAAGTAAAAAATTTCTTCATCTCAGCAACAGTATTGGCTGCATCCCATCCCATGGCCATCATAGCCGCAACTTCAAATGCATCCATGTCTTTATTTTCTTTTTTCATAACTTCAAATGCTTTACCCATAGCTCTTTTTAAAGTATTAGACACAGCTTGTCTAGTTATACCTAATTCTTTTGCTATCTCAGCGCCTGTTTTAGGTATATTTTTTGTGAATCCACCATCTACTACAGAATCAGTACCAGCTTCGGTGACCATATCCAAATGATCTCTAAGTTTTGACATAATAATTTCTCCTTTTAAATACTACCTCTTTATATTTAATATTTATTTTTATATTATTATTTTAGGTGGATGCCAATTAGAACAAGTTTGAGTAAAACCTTTATGTCTTCTATATTTTTGGCATAAAACTTTACCCGGATAATTAGATAAAACATTACTTGCGAAATAACAATCTCTACATATCATATCAGAATTACGAGAATAATTTGGAACAACAGGAGTTTCGGTTTCATAGGTATCTTCATCCAAATCTTTACTCTTTATAATATCTTCAAACATTTCTATTTACTCCTTATGAACACTTAGAATAACCACAACCCCCTTCTTCTTTTACACATGTCCAACATCCTTCTATAGGTCTATAAGTGTTTTGTTTACATTTTGGACACACTTCACCAGATAATTCACCTTCATATCTTTTACCTGAGTAATATCTATTAAGTAATTTGCCTATACCATCTGGTATACTTAATATTTGTGTTGGTTTTTTATCTGTAGGTTCAAGTCTATACCATGTTGGTTTATCACTATTTATACCTATTAGTGTTTTAGAAATAGATTCAACAGGAACACCTGATTGTAATGCAATAGATATTAATCTACCCATAGCTTCCGAAAATGTATTAAGTATTTGACCTGATTTACCTAGATATAGAAAAACTTCTAACGGATTTCCTTTATAATCAGATATATTTACATACATACCACCATTACCTGTTTCTATCTTATATCTTGTAGAACACATTTTAGAAGGAAGTTCTTTTAATTCAGTATTTAGAGAAGATTTTTCATTTTTTTCAAATGTAACTGGTTGAAACATTTTAGAACCATCACGATAAATCGTTATACCTTTTAAACCTTTTTGCCATGCATATTTATAAAGATCAGCAATTTCATCTTTTGTTGTTTCTTTAGGTAAATTAACCGTGGATGAGATAGCTGTAGAACAATATTTTTGAATTTCAGCTTGCATATCAACTCTACTTTTATAATGTATATCATGTGCAGTTACAAAAACTTTTCTTACATCTTCAGGAATACCACGAATTCCTTTTAAAGATCCTTTATTTTTTACAATCTTTTCTAGTAATTCTGTTGTATACCATTCTTCGTTTTTAAATTTTTCATGAAATATAGGATTTACTATTGTTCCTATATTACCATCTATATAATTTTTATAAAACACAAGACCAAAAATTGGTTCAATACCATAAGAAGCATCACAAGATAAAGCAGTTGTATTATGTGTCACAAACCCGTTAGCAATATAGGTATGACCTTCTTCCTCTATTTCCATATCATAAACAAGATTTAATCCTGTATCAACATTATCAACTACTTTTTCCAGCATCAATTCATTTTCTGTAAACCAATTGGAAAAATTACATTTATCATAACTTATCCAACTAAATCCTGATTCAGATACTCTTATATCTTTTTTATTGACCTTGTGTAGAATATCTTCAGTTACTAAAATCTTCTCATGTATATTTTTTCTATCAAGGTTTTTAATTTCTATTCCTACTTTCTTAGAAAGAATTATAGAATAAAAATTATTTATTACAATTTTATATACATCATAATTTTGATTTACTTCTCTGTCTTCTATAATAATTTTTTCATTAGATTTTTTGTAGAACTTCTTCTTTGATGGTATTCCAATACCTAACAATAAAGTCTGTAATTGTCTTGCCATTACTTGTGATGTGGTAGTAAAGGTAATTTCACCATCTCTATCCGTAACACAACCATCACCTTTAAAATATCCTCTTATAAAGTTCAAAATTGCACTTTTGGATTCCATTATAAATTTTGGAATATAAGCATTATTACTACCATTTTTTAACATTTGTTTATTTTTAAATAATTGTATATACATATCATTACATGATATATCATATTTAAAACAATTTTCTCCATGTTCTCTTTTAAAGACATTGAAAGAGAACCATTTATTTAATGTTTTTAATAACTTATCAACATACAACTCATCTTCTTTATTTACTGATAGATATAATCTACCATATTCCTTATTTTCTCTCCTCTCTATAGTATGCCATCCATCTGCCATGTAATAACCAATAAATTCCGCAATTTCATTTGGATATATTAAAGGCTCTTTACCAAGTGAAGATGCCATTTCCATTTTATTATCAGAAATGAAATTTTTCCTCATGACTATATAATCATCTGGATTTATATCACCTATTCTTTTCCATATGTACTGATTATCTTTTACTACTCTTATTTTATGATCTAATGTTCCTTCTATTTCATACCCTCTTTTAGTTATTATTTTTCTAGTTGGTTGAAACCCCTTATCAAACCATTTTTTATATGTATATTCACCATTATCAGATTTTGTTTTTGTTGAATAATCAACTACATCACCAGATGAATAAGAATTAATCAATCCACCTATTTCAGATACACCAAAAGAATTGCCCGATATTAGAGTATCACCCTTTAAACAACCTGTTGGCTGACAAGTTGTGAATTGAGAATTTCTCACACCATATTCTTTTACTAAATCCCATACCGCTTTTATTTTACCAGTCAATTCTAAATCATCAGTTTCACCAACACCCATATGCTCATATAATATTCTTTCCATGTCTTCTTTATGTACATTATATTCATAAAATGGTCCATGTTCTTGTGCTAATAATGCACTTTTATGAACACATGCTGTAGTCATTACTTTCATTACTTTTCCTGCAAACTTTCTACCTTCAGGGCCATCATATCTAAGACCTAACATATATAGAGTATCCGCAAGCCCCATAAGTCCAATACCAACTTGTCTATATTTTTCTGCTGTCTGTCTAAATCTATCTATTTTTGGTTCTGGTTTTGAACATTCCTCTGGAAATTCCATGTTATCTATAATATTATCCATTAAACCCATTACATTAAATGTTGTATTATATAATAAATCCCAATCAAACTCTCCATTAATAATAAATTTTGATATATTGATTGCACTTAAATTACAACATCCAAATGGAAGTAAAGGTTGTTCACCACAGGGATTTGTGGCTTCTATCAAATATCTTTTTATCAAAGGATTATATTTATTCATATTATCTATGAATATAATACCTGGATCGGCAGATTTCCATGACATATCGGATATCCTATCCCATACATCTTGAGCATTAACAGTGCCAACTCTTTTACCACCGTTTGGTGATATTAAATCTATACTGACACCATCTTCCAATGCTTTCATAAAAGTATCTGTTATATTAACAGATATATTCATATTAGCAAGTCGCCCATCTTGTTCCTTACAAGATATAAAATCCATTATATCTGGATGCCAAACAGGCATAGAACATAAAATAGCAGCTCGTCTTACTCTACCACCCGATTTTGTTGTTTCACCTACAGCATCAAATAATTTCATAAAAGTTATTGGTCCAGATGATCTACCTTCCGGTGATTTACTAATATTGCCTTCATATATATAAGCTTCTTTTTCTCTTAAATTACCAATTGGAATACCTATTCCAGCTCCAAATTGAAAAATTTTACGAGAAAGACTAACAACATCATATATACTTTCCATACTATCTTCAAGACCAGTAACGTAACATGCAGAAAATACTTTATGATCAGATCCTGCATTTAAAAACACTGGTGTATTGGGTCTCCATATGTTTGAACATAATAAATTAAATGCTAATTCTTCTTGCTCATCATCTTTAGCAAACTCTTTGGAAACCCTTTTAAATGTTTTCACTATATCTTCACTATTTAAACAATATAAATTTTCAAATTGTTTTATAGCATTCTCACTTAAATTAAATGTGTTTTCTTTCAACCTTATTTCTCCCATATATTTAAATTTCCATTATTTATAAACCGTTTATTTAATATAATCTTTATTATTTTACCTATAACTCTAAATTGAGAACCACATATGGGACAAAAAACAGAATCAACCTTATATGAAGCAAAATCTTGTGGTGATTTATTTGATTCTGACATATATGTAAATTGTTCATTTTGTTCAAAAAAAAGTTCAAGAAAATTACCACATCTACATTTTAATATATCTCGTTTAATACCAATCTCATTAAAAAATAACATTTTATTAAGACCATCGTTAATAAAATAATCATGACTTGTGTATGTATTTAATGGTGTTTTCTTTTCCTCTTTCTTTATTTTAAAAGCATTATCTATTGATTGTTCAAAATCATCAAATTCACTATCTATAATATCCATTATCCCTCTCTTCTATTATTCCTATGGTACAATGTTGAGCACCACCGTGTGCAAATACACACAATTTTGATAATCTAAAACAAATTTAATACATATCCGCCAGAATTATTCTCAACCCACTCTTTTATTTTTGGTGATTGAAATGTATATCTTCTAAGATTTGTATTAACAAGTTCTAATATAGTATCTATATACATTTTTGTGTTCCTTTATATGACATTCTTCACATAATGTAATTCCATTTTCAACAACAAAAGATAAGCTATAATTCTCTGATATTGGTATTATATGATGTGCATTTAATCTTAATCCTTTTATACTTCTCCAATTATTTCCACATTTACAACATGTATAGTTATCTCTCTTAAATACACAATCTCTCCATAAACCATATTCCTTCATTGATCTTATTAATTGATTTACAGAAGACTTACCACCTTTCCAATTAGTAGAATTTTCTCCAAATCTTCTAATACCATACATAGGGTTATTTTTACCAGAAAATAAAATACTTAATTTTTCTTTTGTTTCATCAGAATGAGACTTACCTAAATGCAATTGTCTCATTTTTTCTTTAGCTTCTTCGGTATGTAATTTACCGAAAAATCCATTTCTTTCACCACTACAAGATTTACTTAAATTTTTTCTCCATTCATCTGTTATGGTTCTTTCTTTACCTATTTTACCACAAGATTTACAACAATATATTTCTCTATTTTTAGCGGATAAAAATGGTTCATTACATGTTAAACATTTCTCTCTATAGTGGTATGTTGATATAATATAACCTTTATCGTTATCAACATACCACTTCCCGGTCTTCTTGTTAAATCTTAATTTTTCTAAATTATCCCAACATATCTTCATGATTCATGTAATCTAGCACGGACCCCTTCAATTTGAAAATCATAACAATGTAATTTTAAACAAGAGAATGAAAGTGGACCCATTTCAATTCCAAGTTCAGACGCCATGTATTCACCTAAAAGAACAATTCCTCCCATGTTGCACGGAAAGGCTCCATAAAGATCCCATGACCTGAAAATGACAGCCATATGTAATTTATTATCTTTTATATGGGTATCAATACCTCGCAAACAAGGTGAAGTTTGTCTATCTGTTTCATCTTTAAACGGTATATCATATGCAAATGAACTTTCTGGATATCCTACAGTAATATAACAATGATTATTACCAAATCCTTTCTTTTTATAATGGTTAATAATCCATTCTACTTGATTAGGAACATTCATTGTTAAATTATATATTTCTCTATAATTTATATTCTTACCATCTGTTCCTACTAATTCTATAGCATGAGCTTGTGGTAATTTATAGTTACCACCAGTAATAAAAGTTGCATATCTATAATGTTCATTACCTTCAAGATTTACTCCATCCATAATATAATTAGCAAAATATTTTTCTATATCACCATCTGTGGTTACAGGAGGAACACCAGGAGGTACAATAGGAGCTAATGGTCTTGTCATTGGATATTGAATTGTTCCTGCTGCATAATCAAATTCTAATCGATTTATACCAGCATAAGAACCATCTGTTATTTTGTTTATACGGCCATGTCTATAAATTTCATACAATAATTTAAACCATGCGCCATCAAGTGTCTTTTCATTTATAAATACTGATTTTGGTTTTGTTTGCAATTATTTCTACCTCACTTATTATATAATTATCTATAAAGATAAAAATACCGTTGGGTTTGCAAACCCAACGGTATTTTTTATATTATTTTAATTATCGTCTATAAACAATAGATCTCCCTTCTTCAGAAATTTCTTCTACTACCCAACCCAATTCATCTGTAGGAATTTCATTTTCCATCCAATTCATCGCATCTTCCATATCCATAGATACATAGCATGATGCGTATCCATATGGCATATGCCATTCTTTTTCAAAATCATCCCTTTCAATTTCATTTACTACAGCAAATCTAGGTTTCATTATCCTATCCTCCTGTTTTTATAGAACTTTATTAGACAATAACATACACAATTTTACTCAACATTTTTAAATATTAACTTATTATATTTATCCTGCCGGATACCATCAAAAAATTATTTTTCTTTCATAAAATTATTCATTTTTATTTCATTTAAAATCTGAATAATGACATCACCATGACATTCTTTAGGTTTACAATAACATCCTAATATTTTACCATCTAATTCGTTTATTTTATTCATAAGATATTCATTATTTTTTAAATATTCATAATATTTTTGAATAACTTCTTTACGATTACCATGAACTCCAATAATATAAGGATTTCCCCACTCGCTCGGTCTTCCTATATATACATCATATCTATTATAATATAAATTAACTACTTTCATCATCTTTTGTAATAGAATTTAACTTATTTTCTAAATCAGGATAAAAATCTTTAAAAGTCCATTTTTTTAAATTTAACATCATCTTATTATAACTTCCATAACTTTCATATAAATTATAAAATTTTTCCCAATTAGGATAATCATCTAAAATGGCTTTTATAGATTTTTCAGATGTCATTTTAAGAGCTCTAGTTTTATAATTAAAAACTAAATCATTTCTGATTAACAAAATAAAACAACAAAATAACATACACACTATTACAATCATTACAAATGTTAACATATTTACTTATACCCTCTCTTAATATAATTTCATCATTAAATTCTCAAATATCGTAAATTCATCTATAAATCCTTTCATTTTATACTTTTTTATGAAAGGATATATATTAGAAGGAGGTGGAAATGAATAATTAATATATTCTGTCATTATTCTATCTTTTATTGTATTTGGAATTTTTCTAAAATCTATAAGAATTTGATTTCTTCTATAATTTTCTTCGGGATCTATTAAAACATCATATTTTTTCTTTTTGTTTTTAGATAACCATTCCTCAACACCTGTTTCGAATATCTTTTTTACAGTTGCCGGTCCTAATCCAGGTTTTCTCATTCCTAATGTATCATCTGTTATACCCCAGTCATTAGGTGTTAAAACATTAAAAATATCATCTTTAGATTGTCCCATTAGACATTTACTGATAAGAAAATTTTCTGTATCTTCACATACAGAAAATTCTTTATTTGATGGGTTCCATACTTTTACTCTATTTGAACATAATTGAAGAAAATCTTCATCATTAGAAGATACTATTATATCCTTTTTTACAATTGGTGAAAGTGCAATTGTTCCTATTATATCATCCGCTTCAGCTGATCTAATTTTTAAAACTTTGAAAGGGAAATGATGTTTCAGTTCTCCTTGATATTTTTTAATTACACCAAAAATTACTTCCCAATTTATATCACTTTGTTTATCTCGTCTTTTTTTACGAGATTCTTTATATCTTGGAAAATATGATTTTCTCCAAGGATTTTTATCATCAACAGCCAATACAATTTCGCTAACATCAAACTTTAACATTAATTGATATATAGCATCTAATACCATAAATCGCCAAAGAATAAAATTTGGTACAGCGCCAGGAATATTAACACCCACATCCTTAGTAAACAATAAACGATAACATAGATTATTAAAATCTATTAAAACACAATTTGACATTTTGTCTCCTCTCAGTAATTTATTCCATTATACTAAAAAATCAAATAATTGTAAATATTATTTTTTCTTAGTATTATCTAGAATTCTTTTATCTTCTAAAACTATTTTATAAGGATTGAATTTTAAATTCTGTACTATTATACCACCAAATGTGAACCATTCTACTCTCCATTCAGGTATATGTTGATTAGTCGAAGATACTAAAATAGCCAACATGCCCGGTGTTAACTTTTTAACACTGTTTATAACACCCGCATGTATATATTTTACTGGATTACCAAAATCATTCCAAAATGCTGGCATATGAACACATGCCATTTCTCCTATTTGAGGCTTCACAGATATACTTAACATTAATATTAACCCCTTTACTTTATTTTTCTCATATATCCATCTAATGAATTTCTAATCCAAAATGGTCTATTATATTTCGTTGTTCGCATATACTTAGATGCATTTGAATCTTTATTAAACCTTAATCTTCTTCTATCCATTTTCATATTATTAAAAAATTCTTCCGGAGATACATCAAATACAGGCATTCCTAATTTTTCACCATCAGCAAACACACCATCCACATCTGTAGGTACTCCTTTAGGAGCATCACTATCACCGGTACCATCTGTCTTACTTACAGGTAAGTCTGGAGTATTTACAGCATGATCTCCTGATATTTTTTCTCCTTGTATTCCACTGTTATTTCCGCCACTTAATTCACCCATTTAAAATTTCCTCCTTATACTTTTCCAAAAGTATATTAGCATTTTCTTCTGTTGTATTTTGTAATAATAATTTTTTTATAGCATTTCTAGCCACATCTGTTAAACCACTATCTTTTTTTATTTCAATTTTTTTAGGTCTAACCTCAACAACCGACTTTCTATTTGATCCTGGTTCTAATGTATCTTTAAATCTTTTATAATTTAACCTATCATCCGCCGACATGTCAAGATAATATTTAGTAAAAAGTGGTTTTGCTCCTTGACCCGCGACTTTTTTAATAAGTTTAGTAAAATCATCATTTTCAATAACAACTTCATCGGGATTTATCATCTTATCTAAAATAAAAGCCGCCACAAAATCTGAAAATTCACTAGGCGTTAACGTCATCCTCGCCATTATTATCTCCTATAATAATATTACATACCGATCTCATTTTATCAGGTTTCATAATATTAAAAAAATCATTAAAATCCATTATTGCCAATACAGGTAACATATAATCTATCTTAAATTGTATTGAAATGATTCCTATATTATCTAAATCATAACAATCTCTAAACATATAATTATCTAATAAATTTTTCCTAAAACCTACCAACTTTTTTTTACCTTTTTTTCTATAAATCAACATAGGTTCTTTATTTGCTTTTTTCGCATCTCTATTTGTTTGTTCCCAAAACTCTCTTAATTTAAAACCTTTTATATCAGAAAAGTGTTGCCAAAAAGAGGTTGTAGGATAACCTGTTTTTAACTCAATACTAAATACATCTGTTAAAAACTTGGCTTCCGGTGTCAATGCTCTTATATCACCAGATAACCCCATATCTTCATTATGTATGGTACAAAGAGATCCACTTCCCGGTGTTCTCCAATATTGATATGGTTTTTCCTGACCTGTTAGCCATTTTGATAAATCTTTACTTATCTCTCTTTCAAATGAACTTCCTTTATTAGATGACATATTATTATCCTTTTTTATAATATTACTTTAATATATTTATATTATATATTATAAAAAATAAAGGCAATTCTAATATTAGAATTGCCTTTTAACATAACTTTTTAACATAACTTTTTAACATAACTTTTTAACATAACTTTTTATTCAGGTATTACAGATTGTAGGCAAAGAACCCGCCCTTTTCACCGACTCTTTATTCCTATTAAACTGTGCCTACAGGACTCAAATTCCTGTCTTTTTATAGAGCTTTGGCATCCTGTTACCTGTTAACATCGCTCTCCTGCTATAGTCTTATGGTCTTCTTACGAAGATTAAGGATTTTCACATCCAACCACTATAGGTCTTAGGTATTCCACAGTTTTTAATATTCCCTCTGATAATGTTACTCTAGGCTCATAATGTAACACTCCTTTCATTAAAGAAATATCAGGTTTTCTACTTCTTGGATCATCTTTTATTTTATTTTTATATTCTATATTTGAAGATGATCCTACTATATCTATTATTTTATTTGCTAATTTTTTAATAGATATTTCTTCTTTATCGTTTCCTATATTTATTGGTCCTAATACACTATCATCAGCATTCATCATTTTTATCAATGCATTAATAGTATCATCTACATAACAAAACGATCTAGTCTGCTTTCCATCACCATATATTTCTAATGAATCATTCTTTAGTGCTTTTGTTATGAAATTTGTAATGACTCTACCATCATTTATTGCCATATTTGGTCCATATGTGTTAAATATTCGACCTATTTTTATTTTAACATCATATTGACGATTATAGTCAACAAATAAAGTTTCAGCACATCGTTTTCCTTCATCATAACAAGATCTAGGCCCTATAGGATTTACATTTCCCCAGTAATTCTCTGGCTGGGGTGTTATCTTTGGGTCACCATATATTTCAGAAGTACTAGCTTGTAAAACCTTAGCTTTCATTTTCATTGCTAATTCTAACACATTTATAGCGCCATATAAACATGTTTTTATAGTTTTAACAGGGTCAAGTTGATATGATACAGGAGAAGCCGGACAAGCTAAGTTATATATTTCATCAACTTCTATATATAAAGGAAATATCATATCATGTCTTATAACCTCAAAATATGAGTTATTTAAAAGATGAACAATATTTGATTTTCGACCAGTATAAAAATTGTCCACACATATTACTTCATTTCCTAAATCTAATAGTTTCTCACATAAATGAGACCCTATAAAACCAGCTCCTCCTGTTACCATTATTCTCGACATTTATTTAATTTCTATTTTTGTTTTATTTTTTTCTCTTTTAGGAAAAGTTAATGTTAAATAAAGTATTCCGTCTTCCAATCTAGCTTTTAAATCATCTATCATACCAATAGAAATTCTTTGATGAATTTTTTTTACACCAGCATGTCTTCCTTTAATTTTTCTCTCACCTTTTATAGTTGCAAAACCATCAGCAACATCAACAGTGATATTATCCTTATTAAAACCTGGACACTCTATTTCATATATAATATCACCATCTTCCGTTTCATTCCAAATTATACCCGTAGAGGACGTTAGATTATCAAAAAAAACATCAAAAATTCCATTTTTTCCAAAAAAATCATCAAATAAATTCTTATCAAATAAATTCTTATCAAATAAATCTTCTCTATTCCTTTTTAATACCGGTAACATTTTAATTTCCTCCTCGAAATTTTATAATTTATTATATGTAGGTGAAAAATTCTATTCTCACCTACATATAATATAATCATTTTTCCGAATTAGTCAAGCTTATTGATATTACTACAAATTTTCCAATTCTTTCAAAAGATCCTCATCACTGTCTGAACTTTCGGATGAATCATCATCCCATTGTGAATCATCTATATCATCTTCCGGAACGCCTCTACTAGAAGATGTTTCTACTTCCTTTTCAAGATCTTTTTTTGAAGTTTGGGTATATGATTTACCTTTTACTCTTTCCCATTCATCTTTTACTAGATCCCAAAGCATTTCAGCTTTAAGAACTTGGATATAAGCATCATCATCCTTTTCCATTGAATTTAAATATTCATCGATATCAATAGTTGTTGACATAATACGTTCAATTTCAGAATCAGAATCTGCAATTGCAGATGGCCTACGAGAAAATTCTGAATTTGAATAATCTGGCCATATATTACCACTAGGATCCTTTTTAGTAGAAAGAATTTTTATAATAAAATCATATCCATTCTCGCCTGGATCAAAAATAGAAGGACCAAGACCATATTTATTATCGGTAATTTGTTCTTTCAGTTTCATTTCTACTTTACCAGGAAATTCATACAATTTTACTTGTCCTTTTACTTTATCATCAGGTTCTCTCTCTGAATCTCTTGGATCATCTTGAATAAAAAAATTACCAACAAATTTTTCTTTCCTCTTATAAGATTTAGCCATTTTCTTATCCGCTGCTGTTCCCATATACAACTTATTAGTCGCGGAACATATTGGACAAAAATTATCCATATTATGTGTTTTAGGACACATGAAAAATGCCCATTTTTCACCAGACTTAAACATATGATAAAAATACTTTTTATAGAAATTTCCCTTTGGATCAGGTAAAAATCTACCTACATAAACTTTAGGTGTGGTATCTGTGCCTTTATCTGGATTTTTCCATAGATAATCCATTCGACGAATACCAGAACCACCTTGTGGTGAATCTTTTTCTTGCTTTTTTTCTTCTTGAAATGCCCCAAATAATTCTTTATTAATCCACTTACTAATAACTCCTCCTCGATTACCATACCTACTTTCCTTTTCAGTAGTAATCATTTTTCTTTTTCATCAAATTATAGTTAATTATATCAATTTTTATTTTTATTGTAAATATTGTTTATTTTCTTATTATTCTTTGTTTTTTATCTTTTAATATATGTATTGTGTTTTGGAAAGTATTCAATTTTCTATCTATGTCGTGATTTTTTATATATTATTACATATAATTATACAAATGTAAACATAAAAATTCCGATGGCAAAAAATAACTATCGGAATTTTTATTACAAACTATTATTTACCAATTGTTACAACTACAACACGACGATTTCCATCCAAAAGATTATTAAACATCGTTGTTTCACCTTCACCTATCACTAACTTAATTTTTTCAGGACTAACATTTCTACTAATCAATGCTTTCTCAACAGCTTTGGCTCGGCGAGTAGATAAATCCAAATTGTAGGATTTAGTTCCTTCTTCACTTGCATAACCCTTAATAACCAAAAGAGTATCAGGATATTCAACCAGGTAATCGGCAATATCATTAAGAATCTTTTCTTGGTCAATACGGATTACATCACTATCATAATCAAACATAATACTTTCACTAACTTTGATTACATTCTTTACTTCTGATTCCTTTACTTCAAGAGTTTTTTTTTCGACTGGTTCTACTCTTAGGAACACCATTTGAAGCCAAGGCATATTCACATAACCGGATTCATAAGATGAATAACCAGTACCAGCGAATCCACCACCACCAGTAGCACTCGATGAATCATCATCACCACCGATTGCTGAAATACCACCATTAAGATTAATACCCCAACCAGTAGCCGTAAGACGAACATTCTTACCTTCAGCTAGGAATTGAACGGTGTTTGCGTTCAACTTACGAGCCTCAATAAGAGCGGCGGCAAAAACGTCAGGTGAAATAGAACCATCATCATTAGCGGCGATGGCACCAAAACCAACAACAGCAAAGTTATCAGGATCGACTAGAACACACTTGATCTCATTTGGAAGTTCGGTTCCTTCTTCTGGAAGAATAACCGGACGAATTTCTACATCTTTTCCACCCTTTTTGTTCTTCAACATATTTTGGGCTTCAGTAATAGTCCAAACATTTTTGAAGTGAAGAAGTGTCTGTAGAGGGAAGAACTGATGACCCGTTTCATTAGGACCAAAATAAGAAGCGGGTGGAATAAAAGTGGCCTGGTTCATAATGTAAAGACCTCTCTTACCAGGACCGGAATTAAAAGAATCTTTGATTGTACCGGCTTCACCGATTGCAGATGTTGCATCGGCATCGGCAGTAGCAGTTGCTGTTGAATCGGCAAATGCTTGACCAGCAAACATCATTGTGATACACATAGTTAAAATCATAAACAATTTTTTCATAACATTTTCTCCTTTTCTATTTGTGTTGAGGGGTCGGTTAAGACCCCTCATTTTACTTATTTAGGATTACTAGCAGTAACTTTCATTCCTGCAGATGAACTCATAATAGAACCATTCATACCATTAAAAGTAGTAGCTGATGTTTGGGTATAACCAACAGCAGAACCATTGAAGTTACATCCTAATTCACCAGAACCACTATATGAACCAACTGCATTTGCTGTCGCAAATCCACCCGGTACAGTTTGAACTGTACCGCTTTTTGCGAAACCAGCAGCTTCAAATCCACCGGCAACA
>Ga0172382_10003573_pt1 | contig 24522 bp, 24 predicted proteins | sample Leawel138RmetaG_FD_122245 | JGI IMG/M metagenome (GOLD analysis project Ga0172382, IMG submission 122245) | Leachate microbial communities from a municipal landfill in Southern Ontario, Canada - Leachate well 138R metaG | ecosystem: Engineered > Solid waste > Landfill > Unclassified | place...
ACGCTCAACGCTCAACGCTCAACGCTCAACGCTCAACGCTCAACGCTCAACGCTCAACCTCCCCATCATGGCGGCGCAGCCGCAGTCATTGCCGCCGCGCAGCGGCGCGGTCATACGAAGCGCCAGCGAGGTCATCTGTCATGTGTCACGCTCAACGCTCAACGTGAATCATGTGGCGGCGCAGCCGCAGTCATTGCAGCAGCATAGCGGCGCAGTCATCTGTCATCCGGCGCGGCGTGGTGCGCGCTCCTGCCGGGCCCGCTATGATCGGTGACCCGCGGCATCTGCGCCGCGCAACCATGACGCCATGACGATCCAGATTGCGCTTGTCCTCGGCATCGCCGTGGTTGCCATGGCGCTCTTCATGACCGAGCGGCTGCGCATGGACGTGGTGGCGCTGCTGGTGCTGGTCAGCCTGGCGCTGCTGGGCCTGGTCAAGCCGCAAGATGCGCTCAGCGGTTTCTCCAATCCGGCCACGATCACCGTGGCGGCCATGTTCATCCTGGCCGCAGGCATAGAGAACACCGGTTCGCTGTCCGCCGTGGGCACGCTGCTTGCCAAGACGCGCCATCCGACGTTTTTCCTGCTTGCAATGTTCGGCCTGATGGCCGTGACGTCGCCGTTTGTCAACAACACCGCCGTGGTGGCTGTTTTCATTCCCGTCGTCGTGGCGTCCAGCCTACACATCGGCATGCCGCCGACCAAGGCGCTGATTCCCATGTCGTACGTGTCGCAGATGGCCGGGGCCTGCACGCTCATAGGCACCTCGACCAATCTCATTGTCAATTCGGTGGCGAGGGGGCTGGGGCACCGGGGCTTCACCATGTTCGAGTTCCTGCCGCTGGGCGCGCTGTGCCTGGTTGCCGGTTGTGCCTACCTGTTGACCGTGGGCCGCTGGCTGCTGCCCAGCGAAGGCAACGTGGACACGCCGCTGCTGCAGGAAGGCGGACGCTACGTCACCGAGCTGCGGGTCGAGGACGGCAGCAAGCTGATCGGGCAGACGGTGACCGAGGCCGGGCTCAGTGCCGATTACCGGGTTTACGTGCTCGAGCTGTGGCGCGGCGAGCAGACGCTGTGGTCACCGCGGTCCGAAGAATTGCAGGCGCAGGACGTGCTGCTGGTCCGTGGCCGCTGGTCCGACCTGCAAAAGCTGAAGGAAGACACACGACTTGCGTACCAGCGCGAGCAGGACAAGTCCGACGGTGGCGGGGCAGACGCGCAGGACGACGATCCGGCGCCTGCGCAAGATGCCGCAGGGCAGCAGGAACAGGTCCCGCAAGCGCAAGCCGAAGCCGCGCGCGACGACGCGGTCCAGCAGCAGCAGCCGGACGCCAGCGCGGACGCGCACGGGGACGGTGGCGAAGAAGAGCCGGAAGTGGAGCCGAAAGAAGAGCCGGACAAGCAGGTCATGGTCGAGGTCATGGTCGCGCCCAATTCCGTCATCATCGGCCACCGCATCGAGGCGCTGGAGCGCGCACTGCCGCGCAGCAGCAGCATCCTGGGCCTGCAGCGGCGCGGTGAGGTGGTGCGCGACCAGCTGGACGACGTGCGCCTGGCGGTGGGCGATATCCTGCTGGTGCTGATGCCCGAGCCGCAGGTGGCCAACGTGCGCGGCAGCAGCCACATGATCGTGCTGTCACAGCGGGACGCGCCGCTGCCCAGGGGCTGGCGCGCGCCGTTTGCCTTGCTCGTGATGGTCGCCGTGGTGACCACGGCGGCGCTGGGCTGGGTCGACGTTGTCATTGCGGCGGTGGCCGGCGCCATCGCCATGGTGCTGGCCGGCTGCCTCAAGATGGACCGCATGTACGAAGCCATGGACGGCCGCATCCTGCTGCTCATGGCCGGGTTGCTGCCACTGGGCGCTGCCATGGAGCAGACCGGCGCTGCGCAGTTCATCGTGGACCACAGCATAGGGCTGGTCAGCAGCTTCGGCCCGCACGTGGTCCTGGCCGTGCTCTACCTTGTTGCGCTGCTGCTGAGCGAGGTCATGAGCCACGCGGCCGCGGCAGTGCTGCTCACGCCCATCGCCATGTCCACCGCGCAATTGGTGGACTCGGATGCCACGCCGTTCCTCATTGCCGTGGCGTTTTCGGCATCGACCAGTTTTCTCACGCCGGTGGGCTACCAGACCAACACCATGGTCTACAGCGCCGGCGGCTACAAGTTCAGCGACTTTGTGAAGCTGGGCGCGCCGCTGAACCTGATCTTCTGGGTGCTGGGCGTGGTTTTCATCCCCGTCTTCTGGCCTTTTGCAGGTGGCTGATCCGGCGGCAGCGCGTCATTTGAACGCCACGCTGTCGGTGAGCTTGCGCGCTTCGTCCAGGTGCGAGGCAATCTGGCTGAGCGGCGTGCGGTCTGCCTTGAAGTCCTTGTGCTCTCCAAGCAGCTCTTCCAGCGCGTCGTTGTCGAACTTGTACTTCGCCACGATCGGCCATTCGTCGTTGCTGTTGGCGTACAGGTTCTGGCCCTGCTCGCTCACGAGGTACTCCAGAAACCGCACGGCTTGGTCAGCATGCGGCGCATGGCGGGCCACGGCGGCGCCGGCCACATCCATATGCGTGCCCCAGCTGTCCTGGTTGGGGAACACCACCGCCACGGAGTCGGCAATGTCGCGGTCGGGGGCATTGTCAGCGCGCATGAGCCGGGCCAGGTAGAAGTGGCCGGCCAGCGTCACGCCGCATCGGCCGGCAGCCACCGCGCGGATCTGGTCGGTGTCGCTGCCGGCGGGCGGGGTGGCGAGGTTGCGCGCCACGTCTTCGAGCCAGCTGCTGGCCTGGTCGCTGCCGTCGTGCTCGATCAGCGCTGCAACCAGCACCAGGTTGGCCGCGTCGGTGAGCGGCGCCAGGCACAGCCGGCCCTGGTTCTTCTCATCGGCCAGCTGTTCGTAGCTGCTGACGTCGGCCGCGTCGATCTGGTCCGGGTCGTAGACGATGATGCGCGCGCGCCGCGCCAGGCCAAACCAGGCGGTGCCGCCATTCTCGGCGGGCTTGGCGCGCAGGCTCTCCGGAATCGCCTCGTTGAGTGCGTCTGAATGCACCGGCCGGAACAGGCCGCTGGATTCGGCATCGTGCAGGTTGGCCAGGCCGTCCAGCAGCACCACGTCGGCCTTGGATTCCTTGCCCTCGTTCTTGAGGCTTTCCAGCGTCGTGGCGCTGTCGTTCTCGCTGCGGTTGACGGCGATGCCGCTTTGCTTGATGAAGTCGTTGTAGAGCGCTTCGTCGGTGGCCTCGCCGCGCGCAGAATAAATGTTCAGCACGGGATCGTCGTTCGCGGCCTGAACCGGCGCAATGGTGGCGATGGCGGCCAGCGCCGCAGCAGCGATGAGAAGTTTTTGCATGACGGTTCCTTACTCCATGAATTCCAGTCCAAACGGCAGCGCATCCACGGTGTCCGTCGTGGTCTTGCGGACGATCTCCTGCAGCGCCGTTTGCAGCATTTCCTCGACGGTCGGATGGTAGAAGGGCATGGTCAGCAGGCTCTTGGCGGTCTCGCCGCGCTTGATGGCCCAGGCAAGCAGGTGCGCCAGGTGCTCGCCACCGGCGCTGACCGCCGCCGCGCCCAGCAGCCGGCCGCTGCGCCGGTCGGCGTAGACGTGCAGCAGGCTGCTCGTTGCGTCCAGGATGCGCGTGCGGCCGTTGCTGTCCCCGTCGGCCGTTCCGGTGACCACCTGGTCGGGCTCCAGCGCATCGTAGGGCTGGCCCACGCTGATCACGTCCGGGTTGGAAAAGGCAATCAGGATGGACGGCTTGCGCGCAAAGTGCATGGGCGTCATGTGCGCCGCGTTGTAGCCGGCAATCGCGCCCTGGTCGGCGGCTTCGTGCAGCAGCGGACGGTCCGCATTGACGTCACCGGCGATGAAAACGGGCAGATCGCCCACCTGCAGCGTGTTTGGATCAAAGCCCGGCATGCCTTGGTCGTCAACGTCAAACCCGGCTTCGGCCAGCGCCAGCGCATCGACGTTGGGCCGGCGGCCCAGCGCGGCCAGCAGCAGCGGCGCCTCGAACACGCGGCCGTCCGCCAGCAGGCGCACACCGCCGGCAGCGGGCTCGACGCGGGCGTTGACGTCCAGCCACAGGCCCATCTCGCGGCCAAAGCGCTCGCGCGCGCGCCGTGCCAGCTCGGGGTCGGCGATCCCGGCCACGTGCGGCGCCAGGTCCGCGCCGGTCACGGTCAACCCGAGCCGCGCCAGCGCCAGGCCCATTTCCAGGCCTATGGCGCCCAGGCCGAGCACGGCGATGGCATCAGGCAGCGCCTCCAGGTCAAAGATGTTGTCGGTGGTGACGACGCGATCGCTCACTGCCCAGAGGAAGCCGGGCACCACGGGCCGCGACCCGGTGGCAATGACCACGGCGCGCGCCTGCAGGCGCTGCCTGCCGTTTTGCGCTTGTACTTCGATGCGCGTGGGCTCCAGGAAGCGCGCGCGGCCCATGATCAGCCGCTTGCCTGCGGCACGGCGCGCGTTGTCTGCGGCAGCCTGTGCAAAATCGTCGCGCTGGGCGCGCACGTGCGCCCATGCCTGCGCCGTGTCCAACGCCAGCCCGGCCGCGTCAACGCCCAGCTTGTGCAGCGCCTGCCGTGTCTGCCAGAGCGCACCCGCGTGCAGTGCGGCCTTGGACGGCATGCAGCCCACACGCGCGCAGGTCGTGCCCAGGGGTCCCTGGTCAACCAGGCGAAAGTCCAGCCCGGCGCGCCTGACTTCGCGCAGTGCATAGGTTCCGGCGGTGCCGGCACCGAGGATGATGACGTCGGTCTTGAGATCAGCTGGCATGGATGTGCTCCCTGGTTGGTCCTGTCCTGATTGTTCCAGCAGAACGCAGGCCGGGCGTTGCGCCGGCTCGGTTCATCGCCTGGCTGCAGCCGTCGTGAGGCAGGGGCTGCAGCGGCGGGCTGCGCGACATGCCTTCGGGGTCACGTTGGCATGGTGCCGACTGCGGGGTGGCAGGCAGCGGCTTCATGCAGGCATGCGTCCGCCGGCGTGAGCGTCAGGACTTGAGCAGTCGCAGCGCGCCGCCCTTGTGCACGGCCACGTGGTCGGTCTTGTCGCTCTTGATCTCGTACTGCGGGTCGTCGGCGCTGGCGTGGCGGGTGTGGCCCTTCCACTTGAACTCCTGCTTGTGCACCCGGGTGATCTTGCCGCGCACGCGGCCCGCCTCCGAATTCCAGCTCACGTGGTCGCCGATCCTGTATTCCGTCGCCATGACGATTTCTCCCCAGCTGCGTACTCAACCGATCATGCCTATGCCCAGGAATCCGAGCACGATGAGCACGACAGTGATGAGCACAAAGAGGTAGAAGAGCAGCTTGGCGATCGATGCCGTGCCGGCGCTGACGCCGCTGAACCCGAGCACGCCGGCGATCAGCGAAATGACGGCAAAAATGATGGCCCACTTCAGCATGGGGTTCCCCTGTGGGACGCGAGGGTTGAAAAAGGCCCGTTGCGGGCCTCGTGCTGCGTCTACCAGCGATAGTCGTTGCGTGTTTCCCAATCGGCCACCTGCCGGTCGGCCTCGTCGCGGGCGATGCCAAAGCGCTCCTGGATCTTGCCAATGAGCTGGTCGCGCTTGCCGGCGATGACGTCCAGGTCATCGTCGGTCAGCTTGCCCCACTGCTCCTTGACCTTGCCCTTGAATTGCTTCCAGTTGCCCTTGATGGTGTCTTCGTTCATGTTGATTCCTCGTGGTGGTAGAAAACGGAGTGGCGATTGCCACAGGATGTAAATTGAACTTACCGTGCGGGTGGGCGCACAACCAGGTCGTTGTGTACGCGGCGCACGCCGGGCTCGCTTTTTGCGATCTGGCCGGCGCGGTCTTTTTCAGCCTGGCTCTCGGCAAAGCCGCTGAGCGAAACCTCACCGTTCAGCGTTTCCACGCTGACCGCGCCTGCGCTGACCATCTTGCTTTCGATCATCTTGGCCTTGATGTTGGCGGTGATCGTTGCATCATCCACGTAGCTGCTTGCCGATTGCTGTCCGCGCATGACCGAGCAGCCGGTGGTGACCAGCACCGCGCCGGTAAGGCCGGCCAGAACAAGCGTGCGAACGGTTTTCATGGGTTTCATGGTTTTCTCCTGTGCGTTATGGAAACGTTTCAACGGCGGGTCAGCAGCCAGCCAAGGGCAAGGCCTGCCGCCGTTGCGATCGCCAGCGACTGAAGTGGCTTTTCAGCCACGTGCTCGCCAGCCCGGTCCCGGGCCCGCAGGACGCTGTCCCGGGTCTGGTGGCCAGCGTCTGCCGCAAGCTCGCGGCTTTGCGCGGCAAGCATGTGCAGGCGGTCAGTGAGCGCGTCAAGCGCCGGCTGCAGTTCGGCAAGCAGCGTGTGCGCTTCCTCACCGGCCTTTTTCACGGCCCGGTCGGCAATCTTGCTGACCTCGGATGCTGCCTGCTGCGCGTCTTTTTCAATGGATTCGGCCTTGGCCATGATCTCTCCTGTCTGTTGCTGGACGATGTGGGGACGCTGGCCTCTCCCGGATGGCGGGGCGCTGCGTCCGACCTGTGTTCCAGAGTACGGTGCGGCTGCGGCCCGGGATATCGGCAAACCACGCATTCCGGTGTAGGACAGCGCCTTGAGCAGCGATGCCGCGCCCGCGCAGGATTGCCAGGTTCGCGGCTTCGGACGCCCGTTCTGGCCACGCCGGGTCAGGCCGGGCCGCGGCAGATTGCGCGGCGCCGGTTGCCGTGCTGCGCTCAGCGCGGCGGCTGCAGCGGGATGCGCGCGGTGATGCGCGTGCCGTTTCCGGGCGAGGACACGATGTCCAGCTCGCCGCCGCAGGACAGCAGCCGGTGGCGCATGCCCGCGAGCCCGTGTGCGCCTTGGCGGCGCACGGCCGGGTCAAAGCCGGCGCCGTTGTCGCTGACCGTGACGTGGACTGCGTCCTCGTCCTGCGCCAGCGTCACCTCGGCCTCGCCGGCCTGCGCGTGCTTGGCCATGTTGGTCAGCGCCTCCTGCACCACGCGGTACACCGTCAGCTGCGCGTCCGCATCCAGCGTGACCGGCTGCAGCTGCGTGCGCATCTCGACGCCAGATCGCTGCGCCATCTCGCGCGTGAGGATTTCCAGCGCGGCGACCAGGCCCAGGTTGTGCAGCGCCGACGGGTACAGGTTTTCCATGATGCGGCGCTTCAGCGCCACGGCGTCGTTCAGCGTGTGTCGCAGGTGCACCATGCGCTCCCGCAGCAGCTTGGCGTCCGGCGGCACCTGGCCGCGCATGCGCGCCAGGTCCAGCTTGGCCGCGGTCATGAGCGCGCCCAGCTCGTCGTGCAGCTCCCGCGCCAGCCACTCGCGCTCGCGCTCGACCGCCTGCTGCAGGTGCGTGGCCAGCTCGGCCAGGTCGCGCGTGCGCGCGCGCACCTCGGTCTCCAGCCGGTCGCGCTCGGTTTGCAGCAAAAGCTCGCGCTGCATGTCCGCGCGGCGCAGGCGGTAGCGCTGCTGGGTGTAGAGCACAAAACCAAACAGCACCGCCAGCACGCAGGCCAGGAACGCCAGCCGCGAATAGTTGATCAGGCGGTCAAACGCCACCTGCTTGCTCGCCAGCAGCGCCACAGCCTGGCTCAGGAGCTTGCTGCCGCTGTCGCGGACCTCCTGCATCTCTTCTTCGACGGTGGTCGATGAAATGGCCAGTTGCGCCGCTTCCTTGCGGCCACTGCGATACAGCGCCACCGCCACCTGCAGCCCGTGCAGCTGGTCGGTCAGCTTCTGCTTGAAGTCGTCGGGCGCAAGCCCGTCCATGGGCGTGTGTTCCAGCTTCCTGTCCAGCTGCTCCAGCAGGTCGTTGACGCGGTTTCCAGCCTGGTCAAAAAGGGCCAGCGCGGATTCGCTGCCGGTGAGCAGGAATCCGCGCTGGGTGGATTCGGCCAGCGTGAGGTTGTTGGTCAGCGCCTCGACCATGACGCGCACCGTCTCGATGTCCTGGCGCTGCTCGTTGATGTTGCTCAGTTCCCGGAACGAGTAGTCAATCAGCCACAATAAGGTCATGGCGCACAATGCGGCAACGACCAGGGTCGTGCGCAACGCGCGCAGGCTCTCGCTCAGCGTGGCGTGCCCGTGTTCAGCGGACTGTGCGCTGTTTTGGGCGGCATTCAGCGTTGCCACGATCTTGTGGTGGAAAACGGTTTGCGACTGGAAGACAGCATGATTCAAATTGGCATTGTCGACGACCACGCGATCGTGCGCACCGGCCTGCGGGAGTTTTTTTCAGAACACGTGGACTTGCGCGTGGCCGGGGAGGCGGGCAGCGCTGCGGACGCCATTGCGCTGGTGCGCAACACCGAGCTGGACGTGCTGCTGCTGGATCTTTCCATGCCGGGGCAAAGCGGGCTGGACGCGCTGGCCATGATCCGCGCCAAGGCGCCCGATGTGGCCATCCTGGTGCTCTCGGCGTACCCCGAGGAGCATTACGCAATCAACCTCATGCGGCGCGGTGCCAGCGGTTACCTGAACAAGGAGTGCGACCCGCAGGATATCGTCAAGGCCATCCGCACGGTGGCGCGCGGCCGGCGCTACGTCTCGCCGGCGGTGGCCGAGCTGCTGGCGCAGCAGCTCGGGCAGGGCGACAGCGGCCCGGTGCATGAACAGCTCTCCGAGCGCGAGTTCCAGGTGTTCCTGGGCCTGGCGCGCGGGCAGACCGTGGGCGAGGTCGCCGACGCGCTGTCGCTGTCGGTCAAGACCATCAGCACCTACCGCACCCGGCTCATGGAGAAAATGGGCCTGAACTCCAACAGCGACCTGACCTACTACGCGCTGAAGAACGGGCTCATCGATTGACGGCGTCCAGCCCTTGCGGGCTGCCTGCGTCATGCCGCATCCGAGGCAAGTTCCAGGCAAAAGTCGATCAGCTCGTCGATGTCGGTGGACTTGTCAAAGACGGCGTCTGCGCCCAGCGCCTGGCAGCGTTGCCTGACTTCGGGCGTGGCGTAGTTGCTCAGCACCACGATCTTTTGCTCGGGCGGGCGCTGCTGGCACGCCATGAGCACGCCAAAGCCGCTGCCCTGAATCAGAAAGAGGTCAACGATGGCCAGGTCCCACGCGTCGGCGTTCTCGAGCAGCCACTTGCTGCCCGGCTGCTCGCGCTCGGCGAAGCCGACCGGCGTGATGCCGACCAGCTCGTCCAGCGTGGCCAGCAGGTTCTCGCGTATGGTTGCGTTGTCCTCCACCAGGTAGGTGCGCAAGCGGGCGGACTGTAAGGCTGCCATGAAATCCGTTGTAAAGTGAGGCTGCACAGACAGGCTCAATGACTGGGCGTGCAGAAACGGAGGCAGTATCGCATGCTGCAACCACCGCGCTTGTAGGACAACAGCGCATTTGTGACAACTCTGTTACGGCTGGGCGCCGTCGCCGCTGGCACGGCGCGCCGGTCCCGCCTACGCCCTGGGCAGCGTCACGCCCTGCTGGCCCTGGTATTTGCCGCCGCGGTCCTTGTAGCTGACCTCGCAGACTTCGTCGCTCTCAAAGAACAGCACCTGCGCGCAGCCCTCGCCAGCGTAGATCTTGGCCGGCAGCGGCGTCGTGTTGGAGAATTCCAGCGTCACGTAGCCTTCCCATTCGGGCTCGAAAGGCGTGACGTTGACGATGATGCCGCAGCGGGCGTAGGTGCTCTTGCCCAGGCAGATGGTGAGCACGTTGCGCGGGATGCGGAAATACTCCAGCGTGCGCGCCAGCGCAAAGCTGTTGGGCGGGATGATGCAGACGTCGCCATGGAAGTCGACAAAGCTCTTCTCGTCGAAGTTCTTGGGATCGACCACCGTTGAGTGGATGTTGGTGAAGATCTTGAATTCCGGCGCGCAGCGGATGTCGTAGCCATAGCTGGACGTGCCGTAGCTGATGATCCTGCGGCCATCGATCTCACGGACCTGGCCAGGCTCGAACGGTTCGATCATGCCGTGGTCGCGCGCCATTTGGCGGATCCAGCGGTCGCTCTTGATGCTCATGTCTTGCTGCGGTGTGGGTTGGAAACACATGACGGATGACGTCGCCGCTTGGCGGCACCATGACTGCGGCTGCACCCCCATGATTCATCGTGGCCGCCCTGGCGGCCATCATGCAACGGCCCGCGTGGGCCGGGGTCATCCGTCATTGCAGACGTTATTGTGCCTTGCCGCCGCCGGCTGGCCGCTGGCGCCGGCGTGCATCGCGCCGGGTGCGGCCGGTGGCCGTGGCTTCGTCGCCAGATGCGGTGAGGTCCGGCCGCCGCGGCCCCCTGGGCTGGATGCGCCCGGGGGACAGCGTGCGGCGTATGTCTTCTGCGCTCACGATCTCACCTTCTTCGGCCGCGTTCACATACCAGGCGACAAGCGCCGGGTCGTCGCTGTCCATCCAGCCGCCGGCGCCTTCGTCCTTGGCCACGCGGCTGGAGCCAAACACGAAGTCATCGCCAAAATCGGCAATGCCAAGGCGCACGCCCTGCGCGATGGCCGCGCGCGCGTACTTGCGCCGCAGCAGGTAGGGATCGGTGTACAGGTCCTTGGACCAGGCGGCCATCATGCCGATGAGCACAAAGGCAAAGGGCAGCGCCGTGACCACCATGATGGACTGCAGCCCCGACAGCGCGTTCTCGCCGCCGGCCAGCAGCAGCGAGATGGAGGTGAGCCCCAGCAGCAAGCCCCAGGTGATGGTGACGCCTATGGACGGCTCGGGCTGGCCGCGCTGCGTCATCGAGCTCATGACGATGGACGCCGAGTCTGCCGAGGTGACAAAGAACACGAGGATGGAGAACATCGCCAGGTACGGCGTGATCGCGGACAGCGGCAGGTTGCGCAGCACGCTGAAGAGCAGCGCCTCGGGCGCCTGCGCGGCGCTCACGCCCATGTCGTGCATGGTCATGTACATGGACGTGCCGCCAAAGATGACGAACCAGGTGATGCAGACCATGGCCGGGACGAGCACCACCACGGTGACGAATTCGCGCAGCGTGCGGCCGCGCGAGATCTTGGCGATGAACAGGCCGACAAAGGGCGCCCAGGTGATCCACCAGGCCCAGTAGTATGTGGTCCACGCGGCCATGAACCGGGCCGTGGCTTCCCCCTCGTTGGCGTTGCGCACCAGCATGGTTCCCAGCTCCTTGAAGAACGAGAGGATGGCGGCCGGATAAAAGTTGAAGAGGTAGAGCGTGGGACCGGTGACCAGCACCAGCAGCGCGAGCAGGCCGGTGACGACCATGTTGGTATTGGACAGCACGCGTATGCCGCGCGCCACGCCCGATATGGCCGAGATGATGAAGGCGCCGGTGAGCACGGCCATCGTGGCCACGATGAAGAGCCTGCCCAGGTGCCCGATGCCGGTCACCACCTCGGTGCCTGCGGCGATCTGCAGCGCGCCTATGCCCAGCGAGATGGCGGTGCCAAACAGCGTGACGATGATGGCAAAGATGTCGATGATCGAGCCTGCCGGGCCGTTGACGCGTTCGCCCAGCAAGGGCTCGAAAATCGCCGAGATCAGCGGCGCCCGGCCGCGGCGGTACGCGTTGTAGGCAATGGCGCCGCCGACCATGGCGTAGAACGCCCAGGCAATCGGGCCCCAGTGCAGCGCCGTTTGCGCCAGGGCGATCTGCGAGGCCGCGACCGTCCCGGCGGCCACGTCAAAACCGGGAGGCGGGTTGGCAAAGTAGGTCAGCGGCTCGTAGGGGCCGTAAAACAGCAGCCCGATGCCCATGCCGGCGGAAAACAGCATGGCGACCCAGGAAAAAGTGGAGAATTCCGGCGCCTCGTCGTCGGCGCCCAGGCGCACGCCACCGGCCGGGCCGTAGCCCAGCACCATCATGAAGCCAAAGACGGCCAGCGCAAGCACGCCAAACAGCCAGCCAAAGTGCACGATCACCCAGTCCAGCGAGACGTTGCCGACCAACGTGATGCCGTCCGGTGCCACGATGGCCCAGGCGATGACGCCCAGGATGAACAGGCCGGAGACGGCAAAGACGGCACGGTTGGTGCTGAACGCGTAGTGCGTGCGCTCAACGCCTATGCCCGGGATCAGCGCCGGGTGCACCGTGCTTGGCCTGGGTGGCGGCTGGAACACGCGCTCGGCCACGCGCCGCGCCGATTCCCGTGCGCGCAGGGGCGCGGCTGGCTCGCCGCTGCCGGGTGGCGTGGAGGCGGGGCGGGGCGTGGCGCCAGTCGGTGCCGGACGCCCCTGGCCCGGGACGTCGGGGTCTTGTGTGGCCATGTTGAACCTAGAATCCGCAGTTGACCGCTTATTTTCTTCGGCAGCTATTTTGTTATTGCTCGAATTTTTGCGTTTTTCAATGAACACCCATCAGGTGAAGACGCCATGCGCCTGATCGCACAGCACTGGACGCGCCATGCTGCGTTGCTCCGCCTTGCAGACAGCAAGTCTGCGGCGTTGTCGCGTCTTGCCTGACACGCCCTTCGCAGCACGCTCAGGCGCATCCAACCGCGGAATCTAGGTTGATTGGTTTTCTGGGCAGCCGGCACGCGTGGCGAGCTTGAACGCCACAGTCTACAGGGTGCAGGTGGCGCTGCGGCAGGCGGCCGGGTTGCGCGGCCTGCGGATGCGCCCATGCGCGGGCCGGCCCGGGCCATGCCCTTCAGCCAGTGGCGCCGGCCTTCACGTGGCGGCCTGCTCGAAGCAGGCCTGCAGGCGTTCGTGCCATGCGCGCTTGGCCGGCTCGCTGGCAAAGCTCGCCGCGATGCTGTTGGCGGCCAACTGCCAGGCTGCTTGCGCGTCCAGGCCGGTGGCCGCAAAGGTGGCCAGGAAGTTGTCGTTGACGTAGCCGCCAAAGTAGGCCGGATCGTCGCTGTTGATGGTTGCGCGCAGACCGCTGGCCAGCAGCTGCGGCAGGTTGTGCTGTACCAGGTCGGGGAAGACCCGCAGCTTGACGTTGGACAGCGGGCAGACCGTGAGCGGGACCTGCTCGGCGGCCAGCCGGGCCATGAGCTGGCTGTCGGTGGTTGCCTGCACGCCGTGGTCTATGCGCTCAACGCGCAGCAGGTCCAGCGCCTGCCAGATGTAGCTGGCCGGTCCTTCTTCGCCGGCGTGGGCGACCAGGCGGTAGCCCAGCTCGCGGCAGCGCGCAAAGACGCGTGCAAATTTCTCCGGCGGGTGACCCAGCTCGCTGGAATCCAGCCCGACGGCGATGAAGTCATCGCCAAACGGCAGCGCCTGCTCCAGCGTCTCGAATGCGTCGCGCTCGCTCAGGTGGCGCAGGAACGAAAGGATGAGCGCCGCCGAGACGCCCAGCTGCTCCTTGGCGTCGGCGCAGGCGCGGCGCAGCCCGGAGATCACCGTCTCCATGGAGACGCCGCGTGCGGTATGCGTTTGCGGATCAAAGAAGATCTCGGCATGGTGCGTCGTGACGTCAAGCAAGGACCGAGCCCCGAAGGGGTAGGGATGAGCTTGGCTTGCTGCGCCACTCCTGCGGGTGAGAGTCCCGTCCCGGTAGGCGTCGGTGCGCCGGGTAGCAGGCCCCAGGTATTGGAGGGAGACCTCCATGCCCGAGCGGGGCGTCAAAAGCCCGTGAGGCGGCGCGAGCCGCGCAGCGGGGAGCAAGCACGCGGGCCGCAACATGAAGTGAAGCCTGCAGCCTCGACAGATTTACAACCCGCAGGCCGAGCCGCTCATGTCACGGCGAAGGCAACACCACTGGCGCAAGAACCGAAGCGCGCCGGGGGCTGTGGTGGGGTAGGGGGCGCAGCACGTGTGCAAGGAGTGGTGTGGAACACGAGAGGCCCGTCTGCGCGGCCCGAGTCGGGGCAAGCGCGCTCGTATAAGCCCAAGGCGAAATCGAGGCGTGCGCAGCGGGAGTCCGAGGGGATCGTAGTACCGCTGGGCCGGGCGCAAGCCGGGCCCGCGAAGGCCGTGCGGCATAACGCGGCTGGAGGGAAGGGTCCCTGCGGTGGTCATGCTGAGATAGCGGGTAAGCGCGAGGGAATGGCCGGCCAGACCGGACCTAACGACCCCGGCGGTGATGAGCCGCGCGACAAAGTGCGACAACTGCAAAGGCAGCTTTGGGCCGCAGCCAAGCGGGCGCCGGGGAGGCGCTTTCACGCGTTGTACGACCAGATGTGCAGGGCTGACATCCTGCACGAGGCGTGGAGGCGAGTGCGCCGCAACAAAGGCGCAGCGGGAGTCGATCGAGTGACGATCGATGCAGTCCAGCAGTACGGTGTGCAGCGCTTCTTGCAGGAGCTGGGCGAGGTGCTGCGTGCGGGCGAGTACGGTGCGCAGGTTGTACGGCGCGCCTACATACCGAAGACGGACGGGGCAAAGCGGCCCTTGGGTATCCCCACGGTACGCGACCGGGTGGTGCAGATGGCGGCCAAGCTGGTGCTGGAGCCGGTGTTCGAGGCGGACTTTGGTCCGTGCTCATACGGGTTCAGGCCCCGGCGCAGTGCGCAGATGGCGCTGGAGCGGCTCAGGCAACTGGGCAACGCTGGCGCAGATCACGTGCTCGATGCCGACATTGAGAACTACTTTGGAAGCATCAAACACGACAAGCTGCTCACGCTGGTGGGTCAGCGGGTCAGTGATCGCAGGGTGCTCAAGCTGGTGCGGCTGTGGCTGCAGGCGGGGGTGATGCAAGACGGGGTGGTGAGACACCCGACGGCGGGAACGCCTCAGGGTGGTGTGATATCGCCGCTGCTGTCCAACATCTACCTGCATGTGCTGGATCGGGTGTGGGCGAGACACTGCGCACATCTGGGAGAGTTGGTGCGGTATGCGGACGACTTCGTGGTGATGTGCCCAACGGCACAGGCCTGCGAGCAGGCGCAAAGGCGCATCGAGCACGTGCTCGGTAGGCTGGAGCTCAAGCTGCATCCACTGAAGACGCGGCGGGTGGTGTTGACCGAAGGCCGGGAGGGTTTCGACTTTCTGGGCTGTCACATGCACAAGCGCATGAGCGGGCGGCTGTGGCAGCAAAAGGGCCTGAGGCGGTACTACCTGCAGCGCTGGCCGAGCGCCAAGGCGATGAATCGGATACGCGAGCGGGTCAGGCAACTGACACCCAGATGGCGCTGTCATGAGGATGTTCGAAGCGTGATTGCCCAGATCAATCCTGTGCTGCGTGGCTGGGGGCAGTACTTCGGTACGGGCAACGCGGCGAACCACTTCATCGATGTGGATGGGTACGTGCACAGGCGACTCAAGAGCCTGCGGGTCAAGCGCGCGGGGCGCAACCTGAAGGCAGGCCGGGCACAGCACTGGGACCGTGAGTACTTCGAAAGCTTTGGATTACATCGCCTGCGCGGGACGATCCGCTACCCGGGCAAACCTCCAGGAAACAGGAGGGCCGCGTAATGCTGCGAGCCGACAGACCACTGGTAAGCCGTGTGCGGGAAATCCGCATGCACGGTTTGAAAGGGGGCGTTGGCTCTTTAACTGGCCTTCGGGCCATATGAGGACCAACGTCTACCAATGCACGACGTTGTCGGCTGCGACCCGTTGCAGGTAGGCCCAGGCCATGTCGTAGAAATCCTGCTCGTGCAGCAGCACGCTGGCGCCCTGGTAATACAGGTCAAGGAAGTCTTGCAGGTTGGTGAACGCACAGGCAGCCTGCAGATCGGCTGCGCTGGCGGACGGCAGCGCAACGCCGTTGCGCGCGGCCAGCGCAAGGACCGTCTCCGGCTCCAGCGTGCCTTCTATGTGCACGTGCAGTTCGGTCTTGGGCATGGCGGCAAGCAGCGCAGGCAGTTGCTCTGGCGCAATGGCGGGGATGCTTGGTGTCATGGGGTTGTTCACTTGATGAAGGAGGAATCGCAGCGGACAGGCCTCGCGCGGCGACGCCAGGCCGCTTGTTTGCGCACGGCGCGCGCGGGCGGTTCTCTCTTGCGAGTGCAAGCCGGTTGCCAGCCTGCGCGCCTGCCCTGCTTTTTCCGCCACAGGCGTCGCGACGGGACGCAGGCCTATGTGGCGAGCCGCGGGTTGAGCGTGTAGGTGCCGACGATCTCGAGCTGGTCCAGGACGTGGCCTTCCATGGCGCGCTGCATCTGCGCCCAGTCGAAGACCGGCGGCAGCTTCAGGTGCGCGGTGTTCAGCGCGTACAGCCGGAAGTGGTAGTGGTGCACGATGGCGTCGTTGAACGGCGGGCAGGGGCCGTCGTAGCCAAAGTACTCGCCAGCCATGTCCGGGTCGTTGGCAAACCAGCCCGTGTAGTCGTTCCTGCCCTGGCGCGAGCGCTCGGGGCCCTGCGGCGCGCGTTTGCCGTGCGCGGTGACACCGTCGGAGCAGCTGCCGGCGGCAATCTCGGTGCAGAAGTCCGGAATGTCTATGAGCAGCCAGTGCACGAACTCGCCGCGCGGCAGGTCGGCCGGCACCTCGCGGTCCTTCTTGTTGACGTCGTCGGCGGCGGTGGGGGCATCGGTGTCCAGGCAGACCAGGGCAAACGATTGCGTCTCGATGGGCGCTTCGCTCCAGGAAAAATGCGGGTTGCGGTTGTCCGAGAGCGCGATGGGTTCGCTGTCGCTGCCGATCTTGCCAAATGCAAATTCGGGCGGGATGGCGGCGCCATGCGTGAAACTGTTGCTGTGGAATTTCATGGTTGGATCTCCTGTGTGCTCGGTGGGCAACGCCACCGGCGCTGGCGTTGTAGCGGCGGCTGGCGCTGGCAGGCGCCCCTGATTCTATAGAGCGGGAACGCACCCCGGGCCCGTGCGCCCATGCAAAAAAACCGCCGGTCGGCGTGGCCGAGCGGCGGTGGACTGATGCCGGCGCAACACGTGGTGGCGCCGGTTGCAGCAGGGCGCTGGTTCAGGCGCCCGGGACCTTGCCTTCCACGCCATCGACGTAGAAGTTGATGGCCTTGAGCCAGTCGTCGTCCGGGACAACGCCGTCGGCGACGACTTCCTTGCCGGTATTGTCCTGTACCGGGCCTTTCCAGATGGCGTACGAGCCGTCGCGCAGCCCCGCCTTGTGTTCTTCCATCTTCTCGCGGGCTTCGTCGGGAACGAAGTCGGCCACGTCGACCAGGTCGACGGTGTCTTCCTTCACGCCCCACCACTGGTTGGGCCCGGTGGCCCAGGTGCCGTCCAGCGCCTCCTGCACGGCGTGCGTGTAGTAATACGACCAGTCAATGATGGACGAGGCCAGGCGTGCCTTGGGCCCGTACGCGAGTTGCGGTGCGTTCCAGCCAAAGGCGTACTTGCCCATGGATTCCGCAGTCTCAAGCACGGCCGGCGAGTCCGTGTTCTGGAACAGGATGTCGGCGCCGCCGTTGATGAGCGTGGTGGCTGCCTCGGTTTCCTTGGGCGGGTTGTGCCAGCTGTTGATCCAGATCACCTTGGTCGAGGCCTTGGGGTTGGTGACCCGCGTGCCCAGCGCAAAGCTGTTGAGGTTGCGCAGCACTTCGGGGATGGGCACCGTGCCGACCAGCCCGAGCTGGTTGCTCTGGGTCATCATGCCCGCAATGATGCCCGCCAGGAACGCGCCCTCGTAGTTGCGCGCTTCGTACGTGCGCAGGTTGGGCAGCGTCTTGTAGCCCGTACAGTGCTCGAACTTGACCTCCGGATGGTCCTTGGCCACCTTCAGCATGGGCTCCATGAAGCCGAAGCTGGTGCCGAAGATGAGCTGGTAGCCCTGGCTGACCAGATCGCGCGCAACGCGCTCGGTGTCCGGGCCCTCGGGAACGTTCTCGACGTACGTGGTCTGCACACGGTCGCCGAATTTCCTTTCAACGGCCTTGCGCCCGTTGTCGTGCGTGAAGGTCCAGCCATTGTCGCCCACCGGACCCACGTAGATCCAGGCCGCTTTCAGGGGTTCGCCATCGGCAGCACGAGCGGGCCGGATGCCGTAGCCGGTCAGCGCGACGCCGGCGGCCGCAGCCGCTGCGAGACGCAGGGTATTGCGTTTGCTCAGATCTGTCATGGAAGGTCTCCAAAAAAATTTCTAGATTGAAAAATCCGGCCCAGCCGTGCGCGTGCATCAGCTGACCGGGTTGAACGCCTTGCCCAGCGATGCCGGCATGTTAATACGAATCCATGTGGCATTGCGCGAGATGAGTGCAAGAACGATGATGGTGGCCAGGTAAGGCGTCATGGCCAGGAATTCGCTGGGGATCGGAATGCTTTCGCTTTGCAGGAAAAACTGCAGCATCATGACGCCGCCAAACAGGTACGCGCCCAGCAGCACGCGCAGCGGCCGCCAGGTGGCAAAGACCACCAGCGCCAGCGCGATCCAGCCGCGGCCGGCGACCATGCCCTCGGCCCACAGCGGCGTGTACACCAGCGACAGGTAGGCGCCGGCGATGCCGGACATGGCGCCGCCAAAGACAACGGCAGCCAGGCGGATCCGGCGCACCGGATAGCCCAGTGCATTGGCTGATTCGGGGGACTCGCCCACCGAGCGCAGCACGAGCCCGGCGCGCGTGCGGTACAGCCACCAGATCATGAGCGCGGTCAGCAGCATGGCGCCGTAGGCCAGCGGATGCTGCCGGAACAGCGCCGGGCCGACGATGGGAATGTCGCCCAGGCCAAACCAGGTGAAGCGCATGCGCGCGGGCAGCGATTCCTGGACATAACCGGCGCCGACAAAGGCCGACAGCCCGGTGCCAAACAGCATGAGCGCCAGGCCGGTAGCGTACTGGTTGGATCCCAGCCAGATGACCAGCCAGCCAAAGACCGCGGCCAGGATGGCGCCCGCGAGCACGCCCGCGACAAAGCCGGCGATGTAGCTGCCCGTGCTGACGGTGGTGGCAAAGCCGGCAATGGCGGCGCACAGCATCATGCCCTCGACGCCCAGGTTGAGCACGCCGGCCTTTTCGCTGATCAGCTCGCCCAGGGCCGCCAGCGCCAGCACCGTGCCGGCGCTGAGCATGGAGCCAAAGAGCAACGCGTAGGTTTCCATCACGTCGTCCTTTTCTTGCGGCGCACGCGGTAGTCGATCAGCGTGTCGCAGGCGAGCAGGGCAAACAGCAGCAGGCCCTGGAAGACGTCGGTCAGCGACTTGGGCAGTCCCAGCCGCGATTGCGCCAGTTCACCGCCTATGTAGAACATGCTCATGAGGATGGCCGCCAGCACGATGCCCAGCGGATGCAGGCGGCCAACAAAGGCCACGATGATCGCGGCAAAACCGTAGCCTGCCGGCAGGTGCGGCGTGAGCTGGCCCACGGGGCCGGCCACTTCCAGCGCACCGGCCACGCCGGCCAGCCCCCCGGAAACCAGCAGCACGGTCCACAGCGCGCGGCTGGATGAAAACCCGGCGTAGCGGGCCGCTGCCGGCGCCAGGCCACCCACGCGCAGGGCAAAGCCGCTGCGCGTTCGCGCCAGGTAGAGCCAGATGAGCACGGCGGTGAGCAGTGCGATCAGCACGCCGATGTTGGCGCGCATGCCCTGCATCAGGCGCGGCAGCAAAACGGCGTCTTCAAAATTCTTGGTCTGCGGAAAGTTGTACCCCATGGGATCTTTCCAGGGACCGAAGACAAAGTAGTTGAGCACCTGGATCGCCACGTAGACCAGCATGAGACTGACCAGGATCTCGTTGGCGTTGAAGCGGTCGCGCAGCAGCGCCACGATGCCGGCCCAGACCATGCCGCCCAGCACGCCGGCTGCCAGCACGGGCACGATGATCCAGCGGCCGGTCTCGGGCGTGGCCATGAGCGCGACGCCGGTGGCTGCAATGGCGCCGATCACGTACTGGCCCTCGGCGCCGATGTTCCAGACGTTGGAACGAAAGCACATGGCCAGCCCCAGCGCAATGAGCAGCAGCGGCGTGGCCTTGACGCCGACTTCGCTCCAGGCGTAGGTGGACTTGATCGGTTCCCAGAAAAACACCTGCAGCCCGCGCACGGGGTCCTTGCCCAGCGCGGCAAACAGGGCAAATCCTATGACGGCGGTGATCAGCACCGCCAGCAGCGGCGATGCGGTGGCCCAGAAGCGCGACGGGATCGGGCGCAGCTCAAGCCGCAGCATGCCGGCTCCCTTTGCCGTCTTCGGCCGCTTCGGCCCACAGGCCGCTCATCCACTGACCGATCTTCTCGGTGCTGGCCTCGGCAATCGGCAGGCCGGGCGAGATGCGACCGCCGGCCATGACGTGCAGCCGGTCACAGACCTCGAACAGCTCGTCCAGTTCCTCGCTCACCATCAGCACGGCACCGCCGGCGTCACGCAACGCCAGCAGTTCGGCGCGAATCTGCGCCGCGGCACCCACGTCCACCCCCCACGTGGGCTGCGACGCGATCAGCAATTTGGGATGGGCGTCGATTTCGCGGCCCATGATGTATTTTTGCAGGTTGCCGCCAGACAGCGAGCGTGCCACCGCGTCGGTGCTGCCGGCCTTGACGCCAAAGCGCTTGATGATGCCGGCCGTCTGCGTGCGCAGCCTCCCCAGGTGCAGCCAGCCCAGCGCGCCGACGTTTTCCGTGCGCGTGAGCAGCAGGTTGCGCACCAGGCCAATGTCCGGCACGGCGCCGCGGCCCAGCCGCTCGGCGGGCACGAAGTGCATTCCCAGGCTGCGCCGGCGCGCCGGCGAGAGGCGCCCGGCAGGCTGGCCGCTGATCTGGATCGCGTCGGCTGCCGCACGCGTGTCCTCGCCGGAGATGGCCATGAGCAGCTCGCGCTGCCCGTTGCCCGAGACGCCGGCAATACCGACGATCTCGCCGGCGCGCACCTGCAGGTTGACGCCTTGCAGGTCCGTGCCAAACGGCGAACTGCGCGGCAGGTCCAGGTCCCGGACCGTCAGCGCCACCGGGCCCAGCGTGGCCTGGCCGCGCTGCAGCTGCGGCGGTTCGGCGCCTATCATGAGCCCCGACAGCGACGCGTTGCTCTCCTGGCGCGGATCGCAGACGCCGGTCACCTTGCCGCCGCGGATGACCGTGCAGTGGCTGCACAGGGCGCGTATCTCGTCCAGCTTGTGGCTGATATACAGGATGCTGCAGCCTTCGGAGGCGATCTGGCGCAGCGTGACAAACAGCTTTTGCACGGCCTGCGGCGCCAGCACCGACGTGGGCTCGTCCAGGATCAGCAGGCGGGGGTTGGTGAGCAGGGCCCGGATGATCTCCACCCGCTGCATCTCGCCCACGCCCAGCGTGTGCACCGGGCGGTGCGGGTCGATGTCCAGCCCGTACGCGCTGGCGGCGGCGCGGATGCGCTCGGCCACTTCAGGCAGCGACAGCGACTTGTCCAGGCCCAGCCAGACGTTCTCGGCCACCGAGATGGTCTCGAACAGGCTGAAGTGCTGGAACACCATGGCCACCCCGTGGCGCCGCGCTTCCTGCGGACTGGTGATGGCAACGGCCTGGCCATCGATGCGGATCTCGCCTGCGTCAGGCGCCACCGCACCGTAGATGATCTTCATCAGGGTGCTCTTGCCGGCGCCGTTTTCGCCCAGGACGGCGTGGATTTCTCCAGGCGCAACGCGCAACGCGATGTTGTCGTTGGCGACCAGGTGGCCGTAGCGCTTGGTGATGCCGGTGAGTTCGAGGCGGGACGGGCTGGGCGGCGTGGGCACGACGGCAAGAACGCAAGTAGATATAAGTTAATGTAAGTCTGGTCGATGGTGTCAGTTGCGCGCTGGCGGGCGCTCGGAGTAGACTGCCAGCGCCTCCTCGGCCAGCAACCCGCCGCTGACGTGCAGCGGCGGCCGCGCCTGCTGCAGCAGATCGGCCGCGCGTGCCGGCAGGATGCGGCCGCCCAGCGTGGCTTCCATCTGCGGCTGCGATGCGGCGTAGACCACCCGGCCCACCTCGGCCCAGTACAGCGCCGCCGCGCACATGGCGCAGGGCTCCCCGCTGGCGTAAACGGTTGCGCCGCGCAACGCCGCGGCGCCCAGCTCTTCCTGCGCACGGCGCAGCAGCACCATCTCGGCATGGCCGGTGCAATCGTCGTGGGTGTTCTGGTTGTTTTGCGCAACCATCAGGACCGTGCCACTGGCATCGGCCAGCGTTGCGCCAAAGGGTTCGTCACCCTGGGCCAGCGCCTTGCGCGAGGCTTCTATGGCCAGTCGCATGGCGTGTTCGTCTTGGTCTTGTCTTGTCTCCATCGGCCGATAGTGTACGCGATTGCAACAGAATCACGGGTTGCGGCGCGGCGCCTGGCCGCCCCGGGCGTGTACCGGCGACGGGCATGCCTGAGCGCGCTGCAGCCACTGTCAGCGCTTGTTGGCGCGCCCCATGCCGTTGCGGCGCAAGATGGGCACATCGATGGCTGCACGGGTGCCAGCATGGCTGCGGCCGGGCAGCGCAAGCGCAGTGCACAGCATGGCGCACGGACGGCGTGGCCCGGTGCGTGCTTGAATGATTGGTGGTGGTAGGTGGACTTGAACCACCGACCTTGGGGTTATGAATCCCACGCTCTAACCAGCTGAGCTATACCACCAGCAAGGTGCAGGATTATACCTGCGTCAGCGATTCTTGAACTGGGCCTTGCGCTTGTTGACGAAGGCGTCCATGCCTTCCTTCTGGTCCTCGGTGGCAAACAGCGAATGAAACAGGCGCCGTTCAAACATGATGCCGTCGGACAGCGATCCCTCGAAGGCGCGGTTGACGCTCTCCTTGGCCGCCATGGCCGCAAGCCGGCCAAATCCGGCAATGACCTGCGCGGCTTCCAGTGCTTCGGGCATGAGCTGCTCCGCCGGCACGACGCGACTGACCAGCCCGGCGCGCTCGGCTTCCTCGGCGTCCATCATGCGTGCGGTCAGCGCCATGTCCATGGCCTTGGACTTGCCCACGGCGCGGGGCAGGCGCTGCGTGCCGCCGGCGCCCGGAATGACGCCTATGGTGATCTCGGGCTGGCCGAAGCGGGCGTTGTCCGCCGCGATGATGAAGTCGCACATCATGGCCAGCTCGCAGCCGCCGCCCAGCGCGTAGCCACTGACTGCGGCGATTACCGGCTTGCGGATGGCGCGCAGGGTTTCCCAGTTGCGCGTGATGAAGTCGCTGCCATAGGCATCGAGAAAGTTGAACTTGGCCATGACCCGGATGTCGGCGCCGGCGGCAAAGGCCTTTTCGCTGCCAGTCAGGATCATGCAGCCGATGGCGTCGTCCCGGTCAAAGGCCAGCAGCGCCTCGCCCAGCTCGGTCATGAGCTGGTCGTTGAGCGCGTTGAGCTGCTTGGGCCGGTTCAGCGTGATGACGCCGATGTTGTCGTTCTCGGTGCGAACGGTGATGCATTCATAAGCCATGCCGGGGTTTCTCCTGAGCGGGTTCGTGTGGGCACATGGTAAGCGAACTTGCAAACGGTCATTTGCAGGTACGATCGTCCCGGAGCCGGGCGCCTGGCTGCGCTGCAGGCCGCGTCAGGATGGTGGCCGTGACGACGGCCTGAGTTGAAGCGCCTGCCTTGCTTGCGATTGAAGCGCCTGCCTTGCTTGCGATGCCGGACACGGGCAGCCGCGCCGCGCGCAAGCTCCTGGATCAGGCGCCCATCGTAGATGATTTGAAACCGCAAGGACAGCAGCCATGGAAACAAACGACCCGGAGACGGTCTTGTACGCACAAGAGGGCGCCATCGTCACGCTGACGCTGAACCGCCCCGATTCGCTCAACAGCCTGAGCCTCACCATGGCGCGCGCGCTGACCGATGCGCTGGAGCGCGCCGAGCGCGACGATTCGGTCCGGGCGCTGGTGCTGACCGGCGCCGGCCGGGGTTTTTGCTCGGGCGCCGACCTGTCGGCCTTTGGCCTGGATCAGCGCGAATTGCGGCCGGAAGACGTTGAGCCGGGGCCGGCGATGGAGGCGTTCTTCAACCCCATGATGCGGCGCCTCATGCGCGTGCGCGTGCCCACGGTGTGCGCGGTCAACGGCGTGGCTGCGGGTGCGGGCGCGTCGCTGGCGCTGATGTGCGACGTGGCCATTGCTGCGCGCGAGGCCAGCTTCATCCAGGCATTCAGCAAGATCGGGCTGGCGCCCGACTGCGGCGCGACCTGGCTGCTGCCGCAGCGCGTTGGCCTGGCGCGCGCGCTGGCGCTGGCCATGACTGGCGACGCGCTGCCTGCAGCCGAGGCGCAGGCCATGGGGATGATCTGGGACGTGGCCGACGACGCGCTTGGCGCGGCCACGGCCATGGCCGAGCGCCTGGCGGCCATGCCGACGCGGGCGCTGGTGGCAACGCGCGAGCTGCTGCGCGGCGCGCACACGCATACGCTGGACGAGCAGCTGGACGTGGAGCGCGACATGCAGTCGCGGCTGGGGTTTACGCAGGACTTCATCGAAGGCGTGACCGCCTTTCTGCAAAAGCGCAAGCCCGAGTTCAGCGGACGCTGAACCCGGCCGCATCGCCACATGCGGAGTCGCGCAGCGACGCGCAGCGAACTTTCTATAAAAGCGCAAGCCCGAGTTCAGCGGACGCTGAGCTCGGCCGCATCGCCACATGCGGAGTCGCGCAGCGACGCGCCGCGAACTTTCTATAAACTGAAGTTCCAGCGCTCCGCGAGCGAATTTTCCTTGCAACCCAATTATTTGGGTTCAAACCGGGGTGCGTTTTTCTGACTACGGGCGAATCGACTGCAGGAGTTCGAAGGCGCGTTGTTGCTTGGCGCTCGGTGTGGTGAGCACCTGGAACGTTGGCGCATCCGGCCCGGCGCCCGGCGTGCGGCAGGTGTTGCGCACGAGCGTCGCCAACTCGGCCATCAGCGTGGCAAAGCTGTGC
>Ga0172382_10003574_pt1 | contig 24507 bp, 19 predicted proteins | sample Leawel138RmetaG_FD_122245 | JGI IMG/M metagenome (GOLD analysis project Ga0172382, IMG submission 122245) | Leachate microbial communities from a municipal landfill in Southern Ontario, Canada - Leachate well 138R metaG | ecosystem: Engineered > Solid waste > Landfill > Unclassified | place...
AATCGTGTGATACATCTTGGCTCCTATCATTTTGGTTCCACCTTTTATTGATGAAACTCATACTTGCTATTTTTGTACCAGTTTCAACTGCCATCGTGTACCATTTTTAAATGCCATCTACAAAGCGTAAGGGGGGGGCGTTCCCAGACAGACCGCGACGGTAGTTTTTACGTTTGCTTGAATAAGGCAGACGCTTTTTTTTTGTGCTTTTTTCGAAAAGCGTATTTTGTGATAAAATCACCTCTCTCTATCATCACGTCAATCAAGAAGATAAGATGTCTCCCTATAGCTAAGTGCTTTAATTCTCGACAGGTTTACATAACATGGTTATGCTTAATATTTATTTGAAGATTTTTTCAGGCTTCAAATTTCAATCAGTTACGCGACTGGCCGAAAAATTAGTTCTCCGTTTTGTCACCATTTTTCGATTTTGGGCCCCTATAGAGTGTAGAGGTTGGAAATCAAAAGTGACAACCTCAAGAAAAAATTATTTGGAGACAAAAATGAAAAACACTTTTGCAAATCAAAGAAACAGTGATGCTGACTCCAAAGTCGTTGGAGCAAGTGATCACACGAGAGCCGGAGTGCATGACGATTGCGGTTATGACACTTTGGCGAAGTTCAATGAAAGGGCAGCCGCCGCGTATTGTGCTTGTTGCGGGGATTGCGAATATCGAGAAAGGGGCGACTGTCGTGGGAACATCGAAGGTGTCTTATCGTCTGCGGATGAGAAGATAGATTCGGAGGCAAGTGCACCGACCATCAGTCTGCGCAAATTCCTCACCGACATGGCAAAGCTCGCCGCATACATGAAGCGTCTGCAAGAATCAGGTGCGCTTGAGCGTCTGGGCGATGTGCTACGCAAATTAGCGCAAGTGAGCAACGATTCTGCGGATCAATCCGATTCAGGGCCATCCGGTGCGGAGCAATTAGCAGAATCACTAAAAAAGTTAAAATCATTAAGGGAGGGTAAATACGATGATGAAGAAGATTGGATCAAAGATCTGGACGCTGATGATGTGGATACGCTACTACCTGTACCGGATGGCTATTTCGATATCGAGACACTTCTCTTGGAAGATTTGAAAGAAATCAATCGCGAGATGAAGGAAAATGGCCATCCGGGCATGCCAAAGCGGCTAATGAAGCCTTGGGTCTCAGTTGCAATGAACAAATTGATGCAAGAATTCATCATGATGTTTGAAGAATGGGCAGAGCTTTGCTGTGAAACTGGCAGAGTAGTTGGATTTAAGGAGGTGTTCGCATGATCTGGAAAAGAATAAAGAATAGCATTGTTCGATTCATGAAAAATCTGCAATATCGAATCGATGACCTAACTTTTCGACTCAGAGCGTGGTTCGGAGATCGAATTGACGATTTTCGCAGAATCTTAGGATTCCGCGATTGATTGAGAAACGTGGATTGATGTCCACATAATAACGGAAATATAGCTCCGTAACGAAGATAAGGAAAAGGGTGCGCCTGCTGTATGCGACCAGTATGGCAGGCGCGGGTTTTAGAATTGAATGGTCAGGAAATGGAATTGTAAACTGAAGTGACGGGGTGAGGCTTGCTCGCTGCGCTTGCCGATTTAGCGATTTAGTGAGGTCGGCTGGCGCCTGGTGGTTTGCGCGATGCGCATGGGTTTTTAGACCGGCTGGGTGCCGAAGTCACAGCGAGCGGGCCTTATAACGTCATCGGATATGGATGGAAAGACATATCAGGCAATGATAGATTGAGTCTTCGTTACGGAGATGGAAAGAGACAAATGCGCCTGCTGTATGAAGAGTATGGCGGGGGCGAAAATAAGTGTATAGTGTGTAAATTTAGTCCTTTGTGAGGAGTGTAGAAGGGACGGGGCGAAGCTTTGCTGGCGGTGCTTGTCGATTTAGCGATTTAACGATTTAGCGATTTAGCGAGGGCTGCTGGCGCAGTATGGTATGCGCGGTGCGCACGTCATTGGAAGTGGACTGAAGTCCACACAACGGCCGGCTGGAGTCAGCTTGACGTTTAGTCGATGCCGATGATTTGGCGGAGGGTTTTGATCTTTTTCTCGGCGAGGGGGATGGCTTTTTCGGAGCCTTCTTTGAGGATTTTATGGATATAATCCGGGTTTTTCATGAGCTCGTTATAGCGTTCACGGAAAGGGCATAGGGTTTCGTCCATGCGTTCAAAGAGTTCTTGTTTGGCGTGTCCCCAGCCCATGCCTCCGGCGAGGTAGCGGGCTCTGAGATCATCGATCTGCTCCGGCGTCGCAAAGTTTTTGTATAGGGCAAAGATGCTGCATTCATCGGGGTTTTTCGGCTCTTCGACACCCTGCGAATTGGTGACGATCTTCATGACGGTTTTGCGCAGTTCTTTGGCGCTCGCAAAGAGCGGGATGACATTGCCATAGCTCTTGCTCATCTTGCGTCCATCGAGTCCGACAACGGTCTGCGCGCCTTCATGAGCGAGTGCCTTGGGCAGTTTCAGTCCTTCTCTTTGATAGACGAAATTAAAGCTCTGGGCGATATCGACAGCCATTTCGACGTGTTGAAATTGGTCGAAGCCCACGGGCACGAAATCGGGGTCAAAGAGCAAGATATCTGCCGCCATGAGAATGGGATAGGTAAAAAGTCCCATGTTCACGCCGTCGTCGGGGTCTTTGCCAGCTTCGTGATTGCTTTGCAGCATTGCTTTATAGGCATGAGCGCGGTTCATCAGTCCTTTAGGCGTGAAAGCCATGAGAATGGTGGCGAGCTCAAAGGTTTGCGGGATAGAGCTTTGACGATAGATCAGCGACTTTTCGGGATCGAGGCCACATGCCAGCCAGGCGGCGGCAATTTCGAGGGTCATAGACCTTAGATCCTCGGCATTTTTGCAGGTATTCAGTGCATGATAGTCAGCGATAAAATAGCGAGTTTCACAGCTTTTGCTGAGCTCGAGTGCGGGCTTGATTGCGCCTAAATAGTTGCCGATATGCGGGGTTCCGGTGGGTTTGATTCCCGTGAGGGCTGTCTTCATCTGTCGTTCCTTATTTGCTTTTATTCGTTGTAATGGCACCAAAGTTCGTCAGTGATGGCGTCCACCACCTCGACTTCGGCGAGTAGTGCGTCTTCCGGCAGGAATTGGGTATAGGCGATGCCGTCGATCTCAGGAGCTTGGAACCACAATCTGCCGACGAAAGCACCCATTGTGGGGACATAGCCATCCACGAGGAAAGCTTGATTGGTGCCGACGAAGTTCTGCATCTTTTCTTCTTTGATTTCAGCGAGTTCCATCGCAAGAGCGACCATGAGGTTTTCGCCTTTTTGCCAGTCGAATTCGATGTCCGGGATGTTATAACCCTTGCAGTTTTTCTCCGGTGAATAGCTGAAGACTCCGACGTGGAGGATGTCAACTTCCTCGAGGAACTTGCGGAGGATATTGCGGTCAATCTCGCTCTCGCTGGGATAATTCAGCATGAGCGTGGTTCTAAAGATCGCCTCAGGGATCTCGGTTTTGATGTGATTAAAGAGTGTCTTGAGTTCGTCATATCCCTTTTTGCGGTTCATGAGTTTGATGATGCGATCCGAGGCATGCTGTATGGGTATCTCGAAATATGGCAAGAGTTTAGGAAATCGTTTCCAGAGCTCAGTCCATTCGAGTTCAAAGTGATCGGGATGCATATACATGAGGCGAATCCAGTGGAAGCCTTCGATCTCGTGCAGTGCTTCGATGAGTCTCGGCAGAGCTTTTTCGCCATAGATATCGATGCCATAGAGGCAGGTATCTTGCGCGATGAGAACGAGTTCAGTGGCGCCGCTTTTAGCGAGGGCTTTTGCTTCGGCGACGAGGTCTTCGATGCTTTCGCTCTTCATTTCGCCACGGATAGAGGGGATCATGCAATAAGTGCAATGGTTGTCACAGCCGTCGGAGATGCGCAAATAGACATAGTTTTCGGTGTCTAATTGCACTCTTCGACCAGTGAATTGCTTGGTCTTAGGGGGCTTTTTGACAAGAGAGGCGAGGTAAGTCTCAAAGGCGTCAAAGTCTTTGAGTCCGATCCAGGCATCGACTTCGGGGAAGAGCTCCTGAAAATCGTCGAGTGCGCGGTTCATCACGCAGCCGGTGACGACAATCTTGGTCTTCTTTTCATTGATGGAGTCAATGATTTCGCTAAGGGTGTCGTCGAGCTCTCCCAAAGCCTTTTGCAGGAAGGCGCAGGTGTTCACGAGAACGAGGTCTGCACCTTCCGGCTCGAGACTTTCTTGAAAGCCATAGTCCGTTAAGAGCGCGACAAATCGCTCGCTATCAACGAGGTTTTTGGCGCAACCTAAGCTTTCAATGAAATACTTCATTTAGTCGTCCAAGAGATGGATAAAGAGTCCGCTGCGAAGTTTGGGCTCAAACCAGGTGGACTTTGGCGGCATAATGCGTCCTGCATCGGCAACGCTGAGCAGTTCGTCCATCGAGGTTGGATACATCGCGAAGGCGACCTTTTCTCTGCCGCTATCAACACGGTTGACGAGTTCGCCGAGGCCGCGGATTCCGCCGACAAAGTCGATGCGGTTGCAAGTGCGCGGGTCTTCGATTCCCAAGATGGGCTGGAGCAGGTTATTTTGGAGGATGGCGACGTCGAGGTTTTCGACTACGTCAGCTTCTTTCCAGCTTCCTTTTTTGGGGCTGATGAAATACCATTTGCCTTCGATATACATGCTCACTTGGTGCAAGTGTGAAGGGGCAAAGTCTTGACCTGCGGGCACTTCTTGGATGTCCCAGTTCTCGCCGACTTTCTGGAAAAACTCTTCGGTGGTATTGCCATTGAGGTCGATGACCACGCGGTTATAGTCGAATATCTTGAGCTGGTTATCGGGGAAGATCACGGCCATGGTGTAGTTGAATTCTTCTTCGCCGGTGTAGTCGGGGAATTGCTCTCTGCGCATGATTCCCACTCTGGCGCCGCTGGCTGTGCGATGGTGTCCATCCGCAACGTAGAGGTGTCTGAGTTTGGCAAAAGCGCCGGTGATGGTGGAGATGTCGTCCTCATCATCCATGAGCCAGAGGGTGTGTCCGATGCCGTCATCAGCGACAAAGTCATAAGCCGGCTTCGTGCCTTTGACGATCTTTTCGACAGTTTCGTCGATCACAGCTTGATGGCGATAGGTGAAAAAGACAGGTGAAGGATGCGCATTACAGGTGTCAACGTGGCGGATGCGATCGGCTTCCTTGTCGGCACGGGTAAGTTCATGCTTGAGGATGGTTCCGTCATAATATTCATCGATGGAGCTGAGTCCGACGAGTCCATACTGACCGCGCCCATCCATGGTCTGTCTATAGATATAGAACATGGGCTTATCGTCTTGGAACATATGTCCGTCAGTGATGTATTTATACAGATTTTCTTTTGCTTTTGCATATACTGCGGGGTCATAGAGATGCGTTCCTGCGGGAAGGTCAACCTCTGGTTTTTCGACGTGGAGGAAGCTCAGCGGGTTCTTTTTTACCTCGATGAGAGCTTCGTCTGAGTCCATGACATCATAGGGATGGGATGCTATTGCTTGTGCCTTTTCGGGCAGGGGGCGAACAGCTTTAAATGGTTTAAAAGTTGCCATTTGTTTACCTCTTTTCTATATTAATTTTTATATTTATTCGCTGAAAAAGCTGGTTAGGATCTTGATGAGATCGAGATGGTCTTGCACGCCGGCGGTCTCGCGGATCGAGTGCATCGCCCACATGGGGTTGCCGATATCCACGGTGTGAATGCCGAGGAGTGAGGCGACGATGGGGCCGACGGTGCTACCACAAGGCATGTCGGAGCGTACGAGGAATTCCTGATGTGCAGCGCCCACCTTCTCGCAGTGAGCGATGAAACGCTGACTGCTCACGGAAGTGGAAGCATATTTCAGGTTTGCATTGCGCTTGATGACCACGCCTTTGTTCATCAGCGGGCTATAATCCGGGTCATATTTCTCGGGATAGCTGGGATGCAGGGCATGCGCCATGTCTGCGGAGATCATGAAGCTATTGCGCAAGGCGCGGAGATAGTCTTCCCGCTGGGTGCTTTCTGCGAGGCTGATGCGCTCAAGGATCTCGCCCAAGAAGGATGAAGACGCCCCCTGCGGACTGCTGCTGCCTATCTCTTCGTGATCGAAGAATGCGGCGAGTGCGGTACTCTCTGGCTTCTTGGTCTCCATGATCGCCGATAAGATGGCGTGAGTCATGGCGAGATTGTCCAGTCTGCCGCTGGTGAGCATGCTCTGGTCATCACCCACGAGCGTGGCTCCGGCGAGGTCATAGAGATATAAGTCCATCTCGAGGATGTTTTCTTCTTTGATGCTCAACTCTTTGGCGACCATTGTCTTAAGCGGGTCATCAGAGTCTTGCGGTGCTGCACTGAGTATGGCTTGCAGATGCGTCTGCGGGTTATATTGAAAGCCTTTATTGATCTCACGATTCATGTGAATCGCGGCATTGGGGATGATGGCGACGGGACGCTGGAAATCCAGGAGACTTGCCTGAGTGCCGTCTTTGCTTCTATATAAAACCTGTCCGCTGATGCCGAGCTCTCGATCGAGCCAAGTGTGGACGATGGGACCGCCATAGACCTCGACTCCGATGCGGGTGATGCCTCTATCGGTCTTGATGCTTTGGGGTTTGAGCTTGAGAGCGGGGCTATCGATGTGGCTGGATGCCATGAGGAAGCCGCTTTCTGCGAGGGGTTTACGGCCTTTTACGAAGGCGATGACAGCGGTGTCGTGTCTGTGTATATAATACTTTCCGCCGGCTTTCAGCGCAAAGGTATCTGTCTCGTTAAGGCGAGAGAATCCAGCCTTTTCGAGCTTCCGAATCACTTCGGCACCGGCTTGGAAGCGCGAGTTTGATGCATCCAAGAAGCTGATGAAATCTTTAATCTTTATATTCATTTTTTATCTTTACTCCAATGATTTGTGAGCATTTGGCAGTGTTATCATGCTCCTATTTTGAGATTCCGCGATCGGATTCTTTGACGAAGTTCACAAATACGCGTTGCAGTTCGGTGAGTTTCATCTCTGCGGCTGCTTCGAGGGCTTGAGACACATTGAGCTTGCTGCGATAAAAGAGGTTATACATATCTTTGATGGCAGCGATCTCTTCCTTGCTGAAGCCTTTACGCATGAGTCCAACGCTGTTGAGTCCGACCGTTCTATAGGGGTTGCCCTCTCCGCGAGAAAAGGGAACTATGTCCTTTTTGACAGCGGATGCGCCGCCTAAGAATGCTTGGGTTCCGATCTTCACGAACTGATGAACGGCGGTGACTCCGCCGATGGTGACATAGTCGTGAACGTGCACGTGTCCGGCTAATTGCACGACATTTGCGATAACGCAATGCGAGCCGATCTGGCAGTTGTGCGCGATGTGGACATATTCCATGATGAGGTTGTTATTGCCCACCACGGTGTCTTCTTCCATGCCGTTACTGCGGTTGATGGTGGCAAATTCGCGGATAGAATTGTTGTTGCCGATGCGCAGACGCGTGGGTTCACCGTTGTATTTGAGGTCTTGGGGATCTGTTCCCACCACGGCATAGGAGAATATCTTATTCCCATCGCCGAGCGTGGTATAGCCATCTACGATAGCACCGCTATACATGATGTTATTTGCGCCCATGACCACGTGCTCGCCGACATAGCAATTTGCGCCTATCTCACAGTTTTTACCGAGGATAGCACCTTCTTTGATGATTGCAGTGGGGTGGATAATACTCATAGGTTCCTCTCATTGATCATTGCCAGAAAATCTCCTTCAGCGACGAGTTCGCCATCCACAAAGGTTTCGCCGTGCATCTTTGCCAGAGAGCGTTTGAGCGAGATCACGGTCAGCTCATAGCGCAGGGTATCTCCGGGCATCACGGGTTTGCGGAATTTCACATTGTCGATAGATGCAAAATATGCCACATACTCCTCGGGATTTTCTAACTGGTTAAGCAGCATTATGCCGCCGGCTTGCGCCATTCCTTCTATGATGAGCACGCCCGGCATGATGGGATGCCCGGGAAAGTGCCCCTGGAAAAATTGTTCATTGATGGTGACATTTTTCATGCCCACGATCTTCTCGCCGGGGACAAATTCCAATATCTTATCCACGAGCAAGAAAGGATAGCGATGAGGCATGATGCGCATGATGGCATGAATGTCAAAGACCACATCCTTGCTTCTACCTTTTTGATAGATCATCTGCAGTTCTTGTTTCTTGCGCATCTGGCGAAGCTTTTTCACGAGCTCCACGTTGGTCTTGTGTCCGCTACGAGCTGCAAGGATATGCCCTTTGATCGGCATGCCCAGAAGTGCGATATCTCCCAAGAGGTCACATACTTTATGGCGCACAAACTCGTTGTAATAGCGTAGCGGGTGGCTATTTAGGATGCCCTCTTCAGAGACCGTCACTTCCTTGTGATAGCCAAAAACATCTTGCAAATGCTTGAGTTCGGCTTCACTAATTCCCGGCTCGGCGATGACGAGTGCATTCTCCAAAGAGCCGCCTTTGATGAGTCCGATCTCTTTGAGCTTGAGAATCTCATTGATAAAGCAGAATGTTCTGGCTCCGGCAAATTCCTTTTCATAGACCTCAAAATTGGGAAACCAAGTATATTGCGTGCCGAGATAGGGGTGTTTATAATCGATCATGAAGGTGATCTTAAGCTCGTTTGAGGGCACGATCACGATATCGACATTATCCTCCGGCGCAGAAAAGCTGATGGGATTTTCTATCTCGAAATAGATGCGTTCACTATCTTGCTGAACAGTCCCGGCTTGCTTGAGCAGGTTGAAAAACACGAGCGGCGAGCCATCTGCAACGGGCGCTTCGGGTCCATCGATCTCAATTCTGATATTATCGATATTATGCCCTTTGATGGCGGAGAGAACGTGCTCAATCGTGCCAACCGTTGCACCGTTGATGCCAATCGTTGTCCCGCGTGAGATATCCACAACGTGGTCGATATCCGCCGGGATTTCAGGGCGATTTGGCAGGTCAACACGGATGAAGACGATCCCTTCCTCAGGACCCGCAGGTTTGAAGCGGATCGTGGATATTTCACCGCTATGCAGCCCGATACCCGTGTAGGAAATCTCCGAGCCTATTGTATTCTTATATTCAGTCATCACTTTTTCCTTTCAATTCTTTACGATATGCTTTCAACATCTCGGGGAGATATTTTTGAGCAACTGCGATGCGCTTGCTGAGATTAGCATCCATCGCGGGCGTGCCGAAATAGCGAGCTCCTTCCGGAACGCTGGAAGAGATGCCGCTCTGCGCACCCACCATTGCCTTTGAGCCGATGGTGATATGCCCCGCAGCGCCCACCTGTCCGGCGAGATATACATAATCTCCCACAACGGTGCTGCCGGCGAGTCCCACCTGCGCACAGACGATGCTTTGCTTGCCAACGATGCAATTATGCCCGATCTGCACGAGGTTATCGATCTTTGTTCCTTCGCCGATGATGGTTGAGCCCAGCGTGGCTCTATCAATGCAGCTATTTGCGCCGATCTCGACCTCATCGTGGATGATCACATTGCCCACCTGCGGAATCTTTTGCTGAGCCCCTTCTAAGAGCGCAAAGCCAAAGCCATCCGCACCGAGCACCACTCCGCTATGGATGACGCAATTTGCACCCACCTGAGTGTTTTCATAGAGGCTGATATTGTCATAGAGCAGGCTATTTTCCCCGATCACACAATCTTTGTCAATCGTGCAACCGACGCCAATTCTCACTCCTTTTGCGAGCTTCACCTTTGCGCCGATCACGGAATATGCTCCGATGGACACATCCTCAGCGATCTCTGCGCTTTCGTGAATGACAGCACTGGAATCAATCCCGGTGAAGCCTTTACCTGCATCTTGTTTAAGCCAAAATGTGATAATCCTCATCAGGCTGAGATATGGCTTTTCGCTGATCAAAACGCTACGTTCGGGGAAGTTTTGCACAAACTCCGGCGTGGTGATGATCAGCCCGGCAGGAGATTTGGCAGCATTTTCTATGAGTTTTTCCTGTTCGCAAAAGATGATGGACTCAGCATTTGCCTCATGGATTTCACAGACATTATTGAGCCTCAGCTCTTTATTGCCATGCCATTTCCCGCCGCCAATAGCTGCGATCATTTCTGTTGAAAGACTCGTTTCAAATCTCTTCATGATTAGAATTTAAAGTCCATATCAGATTTGAAGTCATCCCCGAAAGGGTCTTTCTCAAAGGGGTCTTTCGTTTCCGGGAATCCGAAATCATGGTCAAAGTCCGAAGGTCTAATCGTATCTTTATTCAGCTCTTGCAGAACTTGTTCGGTGATATCGATAGAGGGCACGGCATAGAGAACGACGCCCATGCTCACATCCAGGATCATGGTATATTTCTCATCTTCGGCGATGCCCGTGATGATCTCATGAATCTTTTGCGAGAGCGGGTCCACGAGTTCACGATAGCGCTGTTCCGCCAAGCCATTATCTCCAAAATACTGTTGGAGCAAGCGTCCTGCCTCTTCTTTTTTGCTGGTGATTTGCTCTTGGAGTTCGCGCTTGCTACTCTCACTGAGGGTGAGCTTTCGCACGTCGAAATCGCGCTCCATTTGCTGAATCTCGTTATCGAGGGTTTGGATCTGTCCCGTCCATTTTTGTCTATCCAATTGGAAGAGGCGGGTGATCTCTGCCATCTCGTTACTATCGAAGAGGATTCTATCGGTATTCACATATCCGAGCTTCGTGGCTTGGGCAATCAGTCCACTGAATGCCAACATTATTGCAAGAATTACACTTAGTTTTTTCATGATATAAATATCTCCTTGACGCCGGCTACCCCTCAATCTTGAAGATGGGGTCCAGCTCTTTGACTGCGCGAACGTCGTCCACTCTTCTAACGGGAGTGGAAATCGGCGCTTCATGCAAGAGGGCAGGATTTTCCTCTGCCTCTTTTGCGATTTCAATCATTGCTTGGATGAACATATCCAAGGTCTCAAGACTTTCGGTCTCCGTCGGTTCGATCATCATCGCTTCCGGGATGATCAGCGGGAAATAGACTGTGGGCGCGTGAAAGCCCTTATCCAAAAGTCTTTTTGCAATATCCAGCGTATTCACACCATATTTACTCTTCTGCCAGCTACTATCTGCAACAAATTCGTGCATACAGTGCTCAGGATGCTGAATATGGTAATAATTCTTCAGATGCGCCATGATATAATTCGCATTGATGATGGCGTTTTCACTGGCTCTGCGCAAGCCTTTCCCGCCCAACATCTTGATATATACATAAGCGCGGACAAGCACGCCAAAGTTTCCATAGAAGCTGTGAATCTTGCCGATGGAACTCTCCTGATGAGAATAATCCAAGAAATAGCCTTCATCGTTTTTGGCAACCATGGGAACGGGCAAATAGGGGAGAAGCTTTTCAACTACTCCGACGGGACCTGCACCGGGCCCGCCTCCGCCATGCGGCGTTGAGAAGGTCTTATGCAGGTTAAAGTGTATGATATCAAAGCCGTTCTTTCCGGGCTGACAGATGCCAAGCAGTGCGTTGAGGTTCGCACCATCCATATAGATCAGGGCATCCACGCTGTGGAGAATCTCGGCGATTTCTTCGATCTGAGTTTCAAAAAGACCCAAGGTGCTGGGATTGGTGAGCATGAATCCGGCTGTGTTTTCGTCCACGAGCTCGCGCAATTGATTGATGTCGCAACGCCCGTTTTCGTCGGACTTGAGCTCGACCACGTCATATCCCACGAGTCTGCAAGTGGCAGGATTTGTGCCATGTGCGCTATCGGGGATGATGATTTTGGTCTTATGCGTATTCCCTTTTGCCTTGTGATATTGGGCGATGATCTTGATTCCGGTATATTCGCCTTGCGCACCCGCCGAGGGTTGCAGCGTGACGTTTGCCATTCCGGAGATCTCTGCCAAATCGTTTTGCAATTCATACATGAGCTCCAACGCACCTTGAATAGTGCTTTCCGGCTGCAGCGGATGCAGGTTTGCAAAGCAAGTATGTTTTGCAATGAGATCATGAATCTTGGGATTATATTTCATCGTGCAGCTTCCCAGCGGATACATGCCTTTTTCGATGAAGTGATTGAGGCTGGAAAGCCCGACATAGTGGCGCATTACTTCCAATTTGCTCACCTGTGGCAGGCGCGCATCTTTCTCTCTAAGCTGTTTGCTATCAAACATTTCGCCAAGCGGGATGTCTATCTCACGCTCCGGCAGGTTCACTCCGTGGCGTCCTTCGGATGAATATTCAAATATCGTCTTAGGCATGACAGGCCTCCTTCACTCTATTTACAAAGTCATCGATTGCGGCTTTACTCTTCTTTTCCGTCACGGCGAGCATGAGCTCATTTTTGCCCAAAACCACACCGGCATAGATGCCATAAGGAGCGAGCTTATCAACGAGCGTCTGTGCATCGCAAGCAGTCTGAATCACAAATTCGTTATAGAACTTTGCACTTGGATATCTCATCGAGATGCCGTCGATCTTGACGAATTCACTTGCCAGATAGTGAGCTTTCTGAGCACTTTGGATGGCGGCTTCTTTAAGCCCTTCTCTGCCCATGAGGCTCAGATACACCGTTGCGGCAAGGGTGCAAAGCGATTGATTTGAACATATGTTTGAGGTTGCCTTAGCGCGACGAATATGCTGTTCGCGAGCCTGCAAAGTAAGCGCATAAGCGCGTTTGCCCTCTGCATCCAAGGTTCCGCCGACTATGCGTCCCGGCATCTGTCTTGCCATATCGAGTTTGGTGGCAAAAAAGCCGAAGAGCGGCCCGCCGAAACTCTGTCCATTGCCCAAAGCCTGTCCTTCGCCCACAACGATGTCTGCATTATAATCGCCGGGGGTTTTGAGGATGGCAAGCGAGATGGGATTCACGCAGGCGATCAAGAGCGCACCCTTTTGACTGTGTGTAATTTCGCTGATGGCATCCACGTCTTCGAGATTGCCGAAATAGTTCGGATTTTGCACCACCACCGAGCCCACATCTTCATTCATAAGCTCTTTGAGTGCATCAAGATCGGTCACGCCGTCTTTCATGGGGATAGTCACCAGTTCCACTCCGATTCCTTCGGTGTAAGAACGGATGATATCCACAAAAGTGGGGTTCAAAGTGCCGGGTAATAATGCTTTGTTTTTCTTATTCTTACGCACCGCCATGAGCACGGCTTCTGCCACTGCACTGGCTCCATCATACATGGAAGCATTGGCGATTTCCATTCCCGTGAGCTCACAAATCATGGTCTGATATTCATAGATAAATTGCAAGGTGCCTTGGCTAACCTCTGCCTGATAGGGCGTATATGCGGTGAGAAATTCAGGACGAGATATGATTGCATCCACTGCGGCGGGAATAAAATGATCATAAACACCGGCGCCGAGGAAAGAATTTGCGGTCTGCGTGCAAGTATTGCGGCAGGTTTGGCTTTGGATCTTGTTTGTAATCTCCAATTCCGTCATGGGTTTATCTAATTTCAATTCGTCTTTGAGGCGAAACTTTTCCGGGATAGCGGCGATGAGTTCGCAAAAATCTTTAACGCCGATCTTTGCAAACATCGCTTGCCTATCTCTATCAGTATTAGGGATATAGGGCATTTTCACTCCTTTGACTATAGTCATAATGATATTTTTTTGCAATGTTTATTATTGCGCTGTTTATGTCAATGTTTTTTGTGCTCGCAGGGCGAGCCGATTTAACGATTTAACGATTTAGCGATTTAGCGAGGCTCCGCTGCTCCTAATCTGCCTTGTTTTACCGTCGTGGTTGGTGTCGGAACGTCATCGTTGCGACAAGCGGCAGAACTACTCACATTATCGAACACAGATCAAACGGATTTGCACGGATGGGGTTTGCGAGGCGAAGCTCTCGTAGCTCGTAGCTCGTAGCTCGTAGCTTCCTTTTCACAATTTCCTACCCAACCGAGAAAGGACGGCTTCTCTCCTCTGTTTTGCGGATAATGCTCGCTGTGCTTACTGACTCTCACGACAAAAGATACCTTGCTTCGTTGTAATCTGAAGCGCAGCGAGACATTTTCCACCGGGCCTGGACTGATTCGTCGCTTTCAGGGTTTAGGAGCCCCTTACTATCAGCGACGAGGTTGGAAGTGCAGGTTCGGAAAAAACTTTTGCAAACAAAGTCTTTCTGATTGGGCAGTTCAGAATGGAAGATGCCGGCCGAGCTCACCGATTCTACGACTTTTCGAGTTTACGACTATGCGTTGTCGGACTGTGGCTCGTTGCAATCTGGAGCCCAGCGGGTCATTTTCCATTCCTTGAAAACTGCCTCTACCCTCTATAGGGTGACAAAATCGAAAAACGGTGACAAAATGGACAACTAATTTTTCGGTCAGTCGCGTAAGTGATTGAAATATGAAGCCTGAAAAAATCTTCAAAAAAATATTAAGCATAACCATGTTATGTAAACCTGAGGGGACGCGGGGCGTCCAAATTGAGAATTGAAAATTGAGAATTTTACGATAGCATTTCTATTTCGGGGCGGGAACGTCCTCGTTGCCGCAGAAAGCGTCAGCTTTCTACTTCTTTTCTTGTCCGCAAATTAACACGAATTGGCTTTAGATAGAACACTAAGTTAGCTACGAGCTACGAGAGCGGAGCTTTCTCACGAGGGCGTTAACCTACCAAGGGAGGAATGCGCCGGTGGCGCATGCGGCAACGAGGACGTTCCCGCCCCGAAAGGGGAAGGCAATGCCAGCTTTTGTTGAGCGAAGCAAAACAATCGGCGTCAGCCGACATTCTCGTAACTCGTAGCTCGCAGCTAACACAGCTCTCGTCAGATCGTTAAATCGTCAAATCGCTAAATCGCTAAAAAAGCTAATCCAGCTCCCTCAAACTAACCAGCTCATATATCTTCACCGCCTGATTCTTCCCTTTCACCTTCACCTCATCGAGATATCTCACCTCCGCCAGGTCTTTGATATGTTCCAGGGTAAATTCACTGATGATGATTCCCTTTTGCGTGTTATATTCTTTGGTAATACTTTCCAAGCGTGCGCCGAGGTTGATGGTATCACCGATTGCGGTATAGTCAAAGATTTGTTCGCTTCCGAGGTTTCCGATAACGGCATTTCCCGTATTAATTCCGATGCCGATCTCAAAGATTTCGCGACCTTCTGCGCGCCATTTATCCTGCAAAACAGCGAGTCGCTCTCTCATGTCGAGCGCGGTTCTACACGCTGTATAGGCATGATTTGGCAGCTTGATCGGGGTACCGAAAAGCGCCATCACAGCATCCCCGATAAATTTGTCTAAAATACCCCGATTATCGATGATGGTATTCACCATTTCGGTGAGATATTCTTTGAGGATGAAGACCGTTTCTTCCGGCGCATGAGTCTCGGTGTAGGTAGTAAATCCGCGCACATCCGAAAACAGCACGCTCACCTCTTGCAGTGTTCCGCCATAGCTGATATTTTTGGGATTTTTGAGCAGTTCGTCCACCAATGCCGGCGCCATATATTGCTGGAAAGCCCCGCGGATAAAGCGTTTCTCTTTCATCGTTTCCAGATAGTGCGAAATCAAGCTCACCACATACAGCGCAATAAGCAACAAGGCAGTTTGCACGATCGGCGCCAAGATATTAACATATTTAAAGAGGATGAAAACCACAAATATTTGAGTGATAACCAGCCCAAAGATGATCATCGCCGAATATTGCGGTTTCGTTTTGCAACAGAGTTCCCAGAGCAGTAGCACGAGGATGATCTCGATGAGAAAATAAAGCCACATATTCGCATTTTTCAGATGATTAGCACTCAGCGCATTCATGAGGAAATTTGCATGAATCTCCACTCCCGCCGTCCAATCTCCTCCGAAAGGCGTGGGAAAATTATCATGCAATTCTTCTGCCGTCGCTCCGATGAGCACGATCTTATCCTCAAAAATCCCCTCTTCCAAGAGATCATAAAAAGAATCCAGCTCAATGCCCTGATAGCCCGGCATATCCTCGTGTTCATCGTCGATCACATCCGCATAGGAGACGTGCAAAAAGCTTTCTGAGGGACCATAATAATTGATCAAAGCTCGGTTATGCACCATTGGGATTTCCAGCCCGCCGATCTCTAAATTTCCGGATTTATGTTCAGGCTGATAGCTTTCACCCGCGACATCCAGGTCCCTATTCATCAAGCCCTGCACGCCGATGGTATAATATGGCTGATCGTCATGCAATTCAAAGAGCGGATAGTGCCGGATCACGTTATCCCAATCCGAGCTCATATTCACGATTCCCCAGCTCAGCCCTTTATTCACGATAGGCGCAATCGGCGTCACCAGTTGTGAGGGGTCTCCCGCTTTCTTGCTCAGGATCGCCTTTCCCGCAAAGACCACATTTCCATAATATTCTGCAATCGCCGCCAACATTTCATCCACCTCAGGATTTGCCGTTTCGGTGAATTCCACGTCAAAGATAATCAGTTTTGCCCCGGCAATATTGAGATTTTGGATGAGTTTTGCATGATATTCTCTGGGAAAAGGCCAAGGTCTATCCATGGCGCTAAAACTATCGTTGTCAATGGCGACAATAACGACTTCATCACCGTGATTAATCGTACCGCGCACCCTGAAAAGCGTATCTTGCGCCTTGTTTTCCAGTGAATTAATTGCAGGGAAGATAAAGATGATTTTAACGACGACGAGCAAAACCAGCGGAATCAATAAGTGTTTTATGCGGGACATGATCTCTCCGTGAATTTTTTGCATAATCCCTTTCAAAGTGCCGACTAAAAACAGCCGGCACTTTTTTATTTAGGGGATATTAATGTGTTCTAATTAAAACCTTTGCGTCACCAAGAACTTCAAGGTAGTAGAGGAATAATTTTGGTCGCTATCATCAGCGTTTGTAAAGCTCTTGCTACCCACGTCCAAGCCAATGCTAAGGTCTTTGATGGGGAAGCAATCGATCCCCGCATTAAAATAGTTATAAGCCAGCTTTTGAGTAGAGCCGGACAGTGAATTATTGCGATAGGACACAAAAGGAATGATGCGATCTTCCCAAAGAGAATAATCCGCCTTGGCATAGAAGCTATTATTCGTTTGCGTTTTATCGCTCAAGATATTTTCCACCTTATAATTTGAATAAGAGAAATGGGTTTTCAGCGGCAAGATGCTAAATCTATTGAGCATTGTGACACTGATTCCATTCGTCTTATTATCGCTGATGAGCTCCAGATCGTCGTCCAGGCTTGGTGCTCTTTCGTTGCTGCTATTGCCCAAGCGATAGCTGAGGTCAAGCTGAGAGGGAACGTAGGGGATCATCGTGAAATTATATCCCAAGCCAAAGCTCATATTGCGCGACTTTTGATGGTTTGGCATAAACATTGCCGCCGTCATGGGATCATCCTCATCCATGGGACTATTTTCGCCCACATTATCAAAATATGAGGCTTTCAGATAAGGCAAATTCGGGATGCGCAAGACCATCTGGGCAAAGATGTTTTCATAGATATTGGTCTCGGTGTTGAACTTACTGATGTTGTCCTCTGTCTTGCTAAAGCCGCCATAGAGCATCAAAAATCTGCCTATGGTCAACTGATCAGACACCGATAGGGTCTTGGTGTCGTTCGCTTGGAAAAAAGAGCCGTAGGAATTGAAGGCAGAACCCACGGAGCTATATTGGACATTGATCAAGTTATTCCAGATATACATCCTCGCATAGGCGTTTAGTGCCACGTTTGATTTACTGGGTATGAAAGGCTCCATGTTTTTGTTGATCACAAAGAGGTCTGTCAGATTCTCCAAGGTGATGGGAAGCTCTATGCCCAAATATTCTTCCATCTCATCATCGGTCAAGATTCCGGGAATGGTGTTTGTATTCAGCAGGCTCCCCGCCACTTCCGCACCAAACATAACGTTTTGATCCGGAACGTTCAGCCGAATATCAAAGCTCGCCACGGCATTATCTTTGGCGGTGACCGCATAGGTGGTATCACCGGCGGCATTCATACGCAGATAATATGCCTCATCCAAGGAATTGATTATATCGCGATGGCGGCTGATATTGAAGGCAAATCTGAGCCCGTTATCACTGCCGAATTGCAATCTCGAACCAAATGACTCTTGTTTGAAGGTTCCCGTCATGCTATCTTCATCGATAGTTTTGCGCACAGCCTCGCCATGGCTGACGATGAGCTTCATATATTGCGCAAAGAGATCGACATAAATACCGCGCACGTTTTTGCCACGGAGCGTAAAATCTGAGAGATTTGGTGAATAGTCTCCCCAATATGCGTTTATGAAAGGCAACATCACGCCGAGCATCATGCGATTTACGGGCTGTTCATTCTTGTTTTCCAAGCTGGAGAAAAGCAGATGAGTCTCCACATCCACAGGACCGTAGGAGGCATACAAATCTGCCCAAGTGCTATAGTCCTGCTGATTATCGCCGAATAGGCTGCTATCCAGAACCAGATCATCTTTTTTTACGTCATAGATATTCGCCGCAAAATTGATCGTTCCACGATAGTCGAAGGGGATATAGGAACTCAGTTTCCCCGGCGTTACCTGCGTTGTCCAAGTTTCTGAATAGACATTTTCGCCTTTGATCTTTGCGGTGACGATTGCCGAGCGCAAGCCCACTCTCGGTCTTGTTTCGCGATAGAGCAAGATGCTTCCTTCGATGGTCGCCTTTGAGGTGACATCGCTGTTATCCACATAGATTTTGATGCTCGTGCTATCGATGACATCTGCAATCGCAAAAAAGCTCACCGCAAGCACATAGCCTTCATCTGCGGATACTATTTCCTCATCCGATATGAGCACGAAGTCGCGACTCAATTTCCCGCTGGGTGCCATGGGACGGAGGACAAATGGCTCTGTCATCCCGCTTTCTTCGGGATACATCACGCTCTGTCCACTTTTCAGCGTGATCTCAAAGCGATATTCAATCGCAGACGCCATCATCACCTTTTTGGGAATTATTCCGCGCCAATAGACCTTGTCCTCGCTTTCGGGGCGCATGGGCTCTTTTTCACTGATGCTGCTTTCTATCACGTTATAAACTATATTTATTGCGCTGATATCGGCTTCTCCGGACGTGATCTCCAAGAGTAACTCGGCATCTTTGCCCGGAACGATATCCTTTGGCACCACGTGCAATGCAGTGGCACCAAAGAGCATAAAAACAGCTAAGAAAAAGGCCGGTGTCAAAAGTAGCTTTTTCATATCATCCTCATCTTAAAGCTTAGTAAGTGATTCTGATATATTTGCTTTCACCATTCTTATCCTGATAGGGGATAATGAGGGTGTTGCCGTCTGTGCTATCCATTCCACCAAGTTCTTCATCACTGAAGCCGTCGTCAGGAGTGTCGCCGACGTTGAATTGTCCGCCGGAGAAGGAGCCCGTTTGTCCGGCTCCCACCGTTCCTGTTTGGCCGGTCTCGATGTCTTCCAATTCCACTTCACCTTCGATCACGACGAATTCACTTTCGCCGTTTTCGCCCACACGGGTCAAAAACTCGGTTCCTTTCACCGACGCCACGGTGGTCGGGGTTTGCACAACGAAGGGCCCCGTGCCGCTTTTAATCTGTGAATATACGTTTCCTTTATCAACTTTCACTTTTTTGGCGAGCTTATCCCCGCTTTTGTTTGCGCTGATGGTCACCAGGGAATTTGCAAAGAGTTTTACTTGGGACGATGCATCCACATATTTATATGCGGCAAAGCTTTCTGCTCCCGTGCGTATAACGTCTTCATTTTTCAAGAGTTCACCATTTTTGAACTTCATGTTTTTATCTTTGCGTTGCAGGCTTACTTTACCTTTGGTGGAAGAAAGGACGGCAACGGTGTCTGCACAGAGCAATGCGCTCAAGAAAAGTATTGCGACAATGATTAATATATGCTTTTTCATCTCTTCTTCCTCCTATCAATTCATCATTAAGGCATCGAATTCTATTTCGAGCAATTCCATGATAATGTCGATGGCTTCAGTGCCTCTAAAGGTTCTCCCGTTGAGGATCACCTCGCCCAAGGGGGTATAGCCCAAGTTGCGTGCACCTTCAATAACCTTGTTATTCAGCATGTTCAGCGCAGCTTGAAATTCATCTATTGCCTCAGCATTTTCTCTATTTGCATCATATTGGAAGATAAACCAATTACTGCGAAGGATGTTTTGATCATTATTCCGCTTATAATCGGCATCCGGATTATAGATGTCATAAAGCGGGATATATACTTGCCAAGCGTAGATGTAGCCATCATTAAAAGGCAAGAACTGATTGAATCCGCTCTCCGCCTCTCCTTCAAAAACCTTACGCCCCACCGTCGTGATATTCGTGGAATTAGGCGTACGATTTGCCGGCAGCTCATAGAGCACCAGATATTCTTTTTTGTTGAAATCGGTTTTTTGAACCTGCCAGAAGAAGGTTGCGGGCAGATCGCTGATCTTGCTTGCAGGCTGTCCGATCGGCTTGCCCGGGCTGAGCAGCGTGATCGAATTCAGGTTTCTCACCGTGATGCTAAAGCTTTTTCTCTGCCATTCTTTTTCAGAGCCAAGTTCAGGCTTGGCTTTCACTTCCATCACGAGAACCCCATCCGGGAAGCTCCCTGCCAAGACGGCGTCTTTTAGATTGCTGAGGTTCGAGAGAATCTCAATGATATCAAGATTAAAATCGCCATCCTTATCAAAACTCGGGTTCCCTTCTTGCGAGATGAGGTCGCGATTGGTGAGCACGAAGCTTGCGCCTTTTGCCAGCGGCTCTTTGCTGATGAATCTCGCTTCGCCTTCGTTTAGGATATATTCGCCGTTCCAGCTCAGCATGATCTCGAGCTGAACCTTGTCGGCAACACCCTTATTGGTCATTGTCAGCGTGGTCAAAAGGGGTTGCGTTTGCGGCTTTATAGGGTCAAAACTCAAGGTCTTGAGTTCGTTTACCCTTATCTGCGAGGGACTGAAGCTGAGGTCGATCTTGGCATTTAGCCCAACCACAGCAATGCAGATAAGAAAGATCAGGGTAGAAATCCGTTTCATAATTCCTCCTTAAGGGAATCTTCTATCGATATGTTTATAATGGTTTTTAACAATTCAGGGAAGGACATCCCCGCTGCAGCCGCCGCCATCGGAGTGAGGCTGAGCTTGGTCATTCCCGGCAAGGTATTTACTTCCAAGAAGTAGCACTTGCCATCTCTAACTCGAAAATCCACTCGAGCATAAACGGAACATCCCAGTGCCCTAAAGATGCGCTCGGCATAGACCTGAGCCATCTTACTCACACTCTCTTCCAAGGGTGCGGGCGCTAAATATTCCGTGTTTCCCGAGCTGTATTTATTCAGATAATCATACCATCCGGATTTGGGACGAATCTCCACAACCGGCAATGATTTTCCACCTAATATACTAACCGTAATTTCGCTCCCTGCAATATATTCTTCCAAAAGAATCTCAGGGCAATGAGCCAGCGCAAGCTCAACTGCAGAGCCAAGTTCGCTCAGATCGTGAACAATGCTGATTCCCACGCTGGAGCCGCTTACATTTGGTTTAACGATGATGGGCATGCCCAGCTTTTGCGAAAACTCCGCAAAATCCTGTGTATCTTTGTAATCCTCTATCAGATTACCCCTAAAAAGAATGTGTTTTGCGCAAGGGATGCCTTCGGCGAGCGCAATCAGCTTCGAGACATATTTGTCCATCGCCAAAGCAGATGCCTTGGAATCTGACCCCGTATAGGGGATATCTTCCAATTCCAACGCTGCTTGTATCCTGCCGTCCTCGCCGGCGCCACCATGTAGTGCATTGAAAACCAAGTCTGCACCAAGCTCCTTGATCTTCATGAGCAACTCGGCAAGCGAAGGAAAGTCCTTGGGATCGAGCACAAAAACCTCATAGCCGGAAGCCTTTAACGCCGCCTCAACCGCTGCTCCGGAAATCAGCGAAATCTCGCGTTCGTTCGAAATCCCGCCCATTAGAATTACGATCTTTTTCATTTTTTATATACTCAACTGATAAAATGCTGAAAGACTAAGTCCCATTGCGCCTTTAAAGCGCGCCACATCACGAATATTTGCCCCGCAAAAGTCCGAAATGGTGATCTCCTCCGGCAAAAGCGATAGCGTCATCCTATTTTGCAAAGCGGATGCGCCCAAGGGCAAAGACGCCTCATCGCCGGCTATATAGAGCGTGTAGATGATCTCGTTGCCGCCCCAAAGCAAGATCGCCGCAAGGATGATTCTATCTTCATGATATACATTAAATTGCTTGATCATACCCTTGCCATGAAGTGCATCGATATATCTTCCCAAAGTGTCATAGCCAATCCCCAGATTGTGACCCTTCCTTTTGTCCAAATCCTCTTGCAGCCTCAAAAAACTATCCAAATCATAGCCTTCTTTCAAGATCAAGCCTGCACTTTCCGCCTTGCGCAGATAGCGCCGCTCCTCCGGCAAAACGAAGGGCTCTTCATCACGATATTGGGAAAAAGTGTATAAAGGGCGTGCCTTCAGCCCGTTCCAGGTGAAACCGCGCACATCTGTATTGCCCGGATTCAAACGGATATTCACCCTCCTATAATTGTCCGTGAGAAATCCGGCGATGCGCTCGCAGATCGTGATCGTATCCAAAAGAACGCGCGGGGAAGAGGTTTGCGGCAAAAAGAAGGTGCTCAAGCCCTGATAATATGTGCCCACGGGCGCAACTAATGCCTTAACACCCATGCGACGCCGCTCATAGACAGGCATGATCCCCACCAATTCTTCGCTCTTATAGACCTGTATCTGATATGGCGAAATGCCGTGCATATCAGCCACGGTGCGCATGAAAAATGGATCATGCCACAGCGAATAGCGAGAGGGCAATGTCTGGCCTTCTTCTGCGCTAATGTCACAAAATAATACTCTGTATTTCATCCAAAACCCCGCCTCGATCTCTTGTATTTATGCGCAAATATCACAACGATATTGCGCACTCATCAAGGCATAATACATCTTAGAATTCATGCTGCATAAGTCAATGAAAATATTTCATAAAAGCGTGACAGTTTTGCTATCTGCATATTTTATCCGGCTATAAAGCTCACTTAATCCAATAGATGCCAATATCTTGGGTCAAAAAAAGAAGCTAAGTCCAAAAGACGTATTCCCGAGAGTTCTGCATAGCTGAAAATGTCCTCCGCACCGCTTTGAAGATATATCGTCCGGATCAATTCGCTGCAATACATCGCCTCGTCGTCATCCAAATCAAAGCTATGATCAAAAGGCGTCTCTTTTTCCAAATAATATCGCGCCCGAGATGCCGCATGCACCCGGTCTATCTCAAAATCTGCGCTCACAAAATGATAGTCACCTTCATGAGCATCCCCACAAAACTTTTCCAGGTCTTCAATGCGAATTCCATCCACGCTGTCCAGCCTGCCGGAAATGCTGTGAACCACGCGCCAAACGCCTTCTTCCTTGATCACAATCCCCACGTGGGACATTTCTCTTGCCTCGGGGAAATATTGCGTAATAAGCATTGAAAACAGGCTCTTGCCGCGCCGCAGAATCAGATCACCTTCCCTGAGCTCCGCTGGTATCCTTATCTTTTCCGAGCTCTCACTTGCCTTTGAGCAAGAAAAAGCGCAACACATTGATATCATTAATAATAGAAGTGCTGCGCTCTTTATAATAAGGGATTGGATTTTATTTGTCGAGGTCATCCTTGGAAAAATCTACCTTCCAATCGCCATTTTCTTTGACCAATGGCATTTCAACCGTGCTGACGCTATCCGGCTCGGATTTTGACCATGTTTCATAGGTCACAAAGGCAGAATCGCCCTTCACCACTGTCTTGATGATCCTGAAATCTGTATCCGAATCGCGACGATCCTCTTCGTTTATGCCTTCTGAGAAAGATGCGAGCATGTCCAAAATCTCGTGACCGGATTCCACGGTAAGCTCTTTTGCCGTCTCATAATCATGATTGTGCATGGCTTCCAAAAATCCTCTTGCAACCTTAGCCGGCTTCTTCTCACAAGCACTCAGGGTAAAAAGAAGAACCAACACCATAAATATCCAGAAAAACTTTTTCATATCGTCTCCATGTATCCTATTCATTAAAAGGCATCATAATAATTGCCAAATAATAGTCAAGCAAAATGTGAAGCTCACTGCGTTTGCCGATTTAACGATTTAACGATTTAACGAAATAGAACACGGGTTGAACGGATGAAACGGATTTACACGGATTTTTTGGGGAGCTACGAGCTACGAGTTACGAGAAGCTTTGTGTTAGCTACGAGCTACAAGTTACGAGCTACGAGAATGTCGGCTGACGCCGAGTGTTTTGTTTCGCTCAACAAAAGCTGGCATTGCCTTCCTCTCTCGGTGCGGGAACGTCCTCGTTGCCGCATGCGCTCTTGCGCATCCATTTTTCCGGTCTGTCAACGCTCCCGTTGCCCATGATCCCGTAAAAAATTCGTGCGCAGCACATCCAACCAAACGTGAGTGTTAGCGAACCCAGAAAGCACTATCTCGCTTCGCTCGTTCATCTAACGCCTTTCCTCTCTCGGTGCGGGAACGTCCTCGTTGCCGCATGCGCTCCTGCGCATCCA
>Ga0172382_10003575_pt1 | contig 24504 bp, 17 predicted proteins | sample Leawel138RmetaG_FD_122245 | JGI IMG/M metagenome (GOLD analysis project Ga0172382, IMG submission 122245) | Leachate microbial communities from a municipal landfill in Southern Ontario, Canada - Leachate well 138R metaG | ecosystem: Engineered > Solid waste > Landfill > Unclassified | place...
CGGCATCAACGCCATCGGCTCGGCGCCCGCCCCCGCATGAGTCATCCGGAAATCGAACCGGGCTTTATCGTCCTCCACGGCGACCGTCTGGAGTGGCTCAGCGATGCCGTTCTGGAATGGCTGCGCGAGCACCCGCTTCGGCCGCTGGAAGAGGAAATCTTTCTCGTCCAGAGCAACGGCATCGCCGAGTGGCTGCAATGGACCCTGGCAGCCCATGAGGGCATCTGTGCAGCGGTGCGCGTCGCCCTGCCGGGGCGTTTTCTCTGGGAAAGCTATGCACGGGTGCTGGGCACCAGCCTCGTCTCGGCCCGCTCGCCGCTGGACAAGGCACCGCTCACCTGGCGATTGATGCGGCTCTTGCCGGAACTGCTGTCCCATGCCGATTTCGCCTCCTTGCGGCATTTTATCGGCCAGTCACAGCGGCCGGACGGCGCATTGGAGCGGCGCTGGCAAATGGCCGCACAGATCGCCGATCTCTTCGACCAGTATCAGGTCTATCGTGGCGACTGGCTGGCGGACTGGGCCACAGACCAGTCCCTGCTGCGGCGGGGCGATGGCGAGCGGGTGACTCTGCCCGCCGAGCAGCGCTGGCAACCCCGGCTCTGGCAGGCGTTACGGCAGGACCTGCACAGCCGCGGGCAGGACCAGGCTCTGGGCCGGGCGCAGGTGCATGAGCAATTTCTCGCCGCCCTGAATGCCGGGCACCCCCCCGTAACGCCCTTGCCCCGCCGTGTCGTTATCTTCGGAGCAGCCACCCTGCCGGAACAGAGTCTGACCGCGCTGGCCGCGCTGGGCCGGCAGATGCAGGTGATCCTGGCGGTGCCCAACCCCTGCCGCTACCACTGGGCCGACATCGTCTCGGGACGCGAATTACTCAAGCACGAACGCCGCCGCCAGCCCCCGCGCAACGGCCACGATCTCTCCGCCACCGCAACAGAGGACCTGCATCAGTTCGGCAACCCCCTGCTCGCGGCCTGGGGACGTCAGGGCCGGGATTTTCTCAATCTGCTGGACCAGTTCGATGAAACGGCGGCATTGCAGCAGCAGATGGACATTCCGCGCATCGACCTCTTCAGCGAAGATCAGGGCAGCACCCTCCTGCGCCAGTTGCAGGTGCAAATCCGTGATCTGGAAGGCATCAGGCCGGAAACCTGCACAGCGCTGGACGACAACGATCACTCCGTGGTCTTTCACATCGCCCACAGCGCCCTGCGCGAGGTGCAGATTCTCCACGATCAACTGCTGGACCGCTTTGCCACCGGCAAGCTGCAACCCCGCGACGTGATTGTCATGGTCCCGGAGATCGGCGGCTTTGCGCCCCTCATCCGCGCTACCTTCGATCAGTATGACCGGGAGGACAGGCGTTACATTCCCTACCACATCGTCGATCTGCAGGCCCGCGACGAACAGCCCCTGCTCCTGGCCCTGGACTGGCTGCTGCGGCTGCCCGAGCAGCGCTGCCGACAGAGCGAAATCCGCGATCTCCTCAACTGCCCCGCCCTGCGCCGGCGCTTTGGTCTGGAACTGGAGGACCTGCCCATCGTGCAGCACTGGCTGGCCGGGGCCGGCTGGCGCTGGGGGCTCTCGGCAGAGCACCGGACCGCGCTGGGCATGCCCCATTGCGGTCCCCAGAACAGCGGCGACTTTGCCCTGCAACGCCTCTGCCTCGGCTATGCCAACGGCGACGACAGCCATTTCGCCGGGATCGAGGCCTACGGCGAGGTGGGTGGTCTGGACGCCGCGCTCCTCGGCCCCCTCGGTCAATTGCTGGAGAAGCTGGAGCACTGGCAGCACGTTCTGGTGGAATCCCTGGTGCCGGGGCACTGGGGTGAAGCGGCCCGCAACCTGCTCACGGACTTTTTCAGCGCCAGCGATGACGACGACGAAGCCCTCCTGCAAAATCTGGAAGAGGCCCTGCGCCAATGGCAAGCGGATTGCGACGCGGCAGATTTTAACGAAGCACTCCCCCTCGCGGTATTTCGCGGCGCCTGGCTGGAGATGCTGGATGCGCCGGATCTGGGGCGCAGTTTTCTTGGCGGCGGTGTCACCTTCTGCACCCTCCTGCCCATGCGCGCGGTGCCCTACCCGCTGGTCTGCCTGCTCGGTATGAACGAGGGCGATTACCCGCGGCGCAGCCCCCGTCCGGACTTCGACCTCATGGCGCTGCCCGGCATGGCCCGCCCCGGCGACCGCTCCCGCCGCGATGACGACCGCTATCTGATGCTGGAGGCCCTCCTGGCCGCCCGTCAGGAGCTCTACATCAGTTGGGCGGGACGGGATCAGCGCAATAACCATGAACGGGCGCCCTCCCTACTGGTGGCGCAGTTACGGGATGCCATTCGCGACGGCTGGCCGCTGTCCCTGGAAAAGCGCACTTTCGAACATCCCCTACAACCCTTCAGCCCCGAATATCTGTCCGGCAAACCCGGCCTGCGCACCTGGGCCCGCGAGTGGTATCCCTCTCCGCACAGCGCCCCGGAAAACACCGCGCTACCCGACCCTGCCGAGGTCACCCCCCGCGGCATCCGCGAGCTGCTGGAATTTTTTCGCCTGCCCGCTCGTGCCTTTTACCGGCAACGCCTGCGCACGAACTTCAACGAAGAAGATCCGGCCGAGGAGGACGACGAACCCTTCACGCTGGACGGTCTCGAGACCTATCACCTGCTCGAAGACCTGCTCCGCGCCGCGGAAAAAAACGGCTCCGACCGAGTTGCCGAAAGGGTGCGGGCACAACAGCGCAGCGGTCGCTATCCCCTCGCGGGCATGGCGACGAGAACCGCGACCACACTGCTCGACGACGTCACTCCCGTCCTTACCGTCTGGCAGGAGATCGGCACGGAATGGACCGCGGCGCCGCAACGACGGGTCGTTCACCGTGCCCACGGCCGGATATTGCTGGAGGACTGGTTGCCCGCCTTGTACCAAAACCATGCAGGAGACCTCGCCTTCGTCCAGCTCCGCGCCAGTCGCCTACTGAATAAAGAGAGCAAAAAACCCGAAGGGGACAAACTCGCAGCCCTCTGGCTCCAGCAGTTGCTCGCCAATGCCATCGGCCTGCGCTGCGATGGCGTCGTTGTCGGCCGGGATGTGCTTGTCCGCGCCGCGCCACTGCCACCGGGCGCCATTGCCGCACTGGACGATCTGCTGGAACTCTGGCAGGAAGGTCTCTGCCAGCCCCTGCCGGTCACCCTCAAAACCGCCCTCGTCCGTCTGCAGGGCAAAAACCCGGCACCCATTTACGACGGCAATGACCGCCTGCCCGGAGAAGTCCGGAAAGATCTCAGCCTGTTCCGCGATTATCCCGACTTCGCCGCCCTCAGCAGCGCCCGAACCGGGCCGCAACGACGCGGCTTTGCAGAATACGCCGCAGCCCTCTACCGTCCCTTCGCCGACTGGCTGGAAACCTTGGAATGGCAGGCGCATCCATGACCACGATCCTCGACCCCCTGCACCTACCCCTGCACGGCAGCCGCCTCATCGAGGCCAGCGCCGGCACCGGCAAAACCTGGACCATCGCCGCCCTCTATCTGCGCATGATCCTTGGGCACGGCAGCGAAGGTGAACGTTTTCCCCGCCCCCTCCTGCCCGAAGATATTCTGGTGATGACCTTCACCCGCGCCGCCACCCAGGAACTCAAGGAGCGCATCCGCGATCGCCTGCAAACGGCCGCCCGGTATTTCCGCGGCACCGAACACCCAACGCGGCCAGATCCCTTTCTCGAAGCGCTGCTGGCCGACCATCCCGACCCCGTGGTCCGCGCCCGCGCCGCGCACCAGCTTGCCTTGGCCGCCGATGCCATGGATGACAGCGCCATTTTTACCATCGACGCCTGGTGCCAGCGCACCCTGCGCGAGCACGCCTTTGCCACCGGCAGCGACTTCCGCGAGACGCTGCTCCTGGATGAGACCGATCTGCGCGACGACGCCGTGCGCGACTTCTGGCGGCAGGAGGTCTACCCGCTGAGCGAACCCGCCCTCGGTGAGGTCCTCCAGCTCTTTTCCAGCCCCGCCAAGATCCGGCAGGAAACAGAAGCCCTGTACAAACTCGATCCGCCCCTGCCCGCCCCCGAATCCACGCTGGCGGACTGGCTGCCCGATGCCCTCGCCGCGCCCCGACGGCGACTCACCACCCTCAAGGCGCAATGGGCGGCGGAGCATGATGGGTTTGCGGAGTGGTTGTTAGGGCTCGTAAACGGTCCCAAAGCGAACAATCCATTGAATGGTAATCGCCTAAGCGCCGCCATGGTCACCCGGACCCTCGCCGCATTGCGTGATTGGGCCGACCACCCCGATATATGGATTCCCGGCGAAGCGGATACCTGTCAGCGCCTTTCTGCCAGCAAACTGCCCGAGTATTGCAAAAACAAACCGCCTCTCGTCATCCACCCCGCCGCCGAGACATTGGATACCCTGTTCAGTGCGTTAGAGACCATCACTCAACAGTTCGCCCAACTGCACGGTGAAATTCGCACCCACGCCGCCGCATGGATCAACGCCCGACTGGGTCAGCTCAAGGCCCAGAGCGGGCAGGTCAGCTTTGCCGACTATCAGCAGCGCCTCGCCAGGGTACTGCACGACAAAGCCCAGGGACCGGCACTCGCCGCCCGCCTGCGGCAGAAATATCCCGCCGCCCTCATCGACGAGTTTCAGGATACCTCCGCCCTGCAATACCAGATTTTCGACGACATCTACCACGCCGCCGACAACGACCCCGACACCCTGCTTCTGCTCATCGGTGACCCCAAACAATCCATCTACGCCTTTCGCGGCGCGGACATCGGCAGTTATCTGCAGGCACGTCGCCTGACCGAGGGCCGCCACTATGCGCTCGGTACCAATTATCGCTCCAGCTACGCGCTGGTCAGCGCCCTCAACGCCATCTATACCGCCGCCGAACACGACAACCCCCAAGGCGCTTTTGCCTATGCAGCCTCCGGTGCCGACAACCCCCTGCCGTACCAGCCAGTGCAGGCCCATGGCCACGAGAAAGTCTGGCAGATCAACGGAAAATCCGCCCCCGCGCTGACTTTCTGGGATGCCGGCGAGAAGCTGACAAAAGGCGACTATCTGGAACGCTGCGCAGCACAGGCCGCAGAATGCATTGCCGGACTGCTCGACGATCCGAAAGCAGGGTTCGCGCGGGAGGGAGAAATCACCCGACGGCTGGAGGCCAAGGACATCGCCATTCTCGTCCGCGATCATCACGAAGCCGCCAGCATCCGTCAGGCCCTCCACCACCGCCGATTACGCAGCGTCTTTCTCTCGGAGCGGGATTCCGTCTATGCCAGTGAGGAAGCCCGCGAACTGCTCCTCTGGCTGGAGGCGGTGGCCGAACCCGAAGATGCCCGCCGCCTGCGCGTCGCCCTCGCCCTGCCGCTGCTGGGACAGTCCCTCAGCGCCCTGGACGCCCTCCATCAGGACGAAGCGGCCTGGGAGGCGCAACTGGAGCAGTTTCAGGATCTGTCCCGGCAGTGGCGGCGGCAGGGCGTCCTGGCCATGCTCCACCACAGCATCCATCAGTTCGGTATTGCCGCCCGCTTGCTGACGCAGCCCGAGGGCGAACGTCGCCTCACCAACCTGCTCCACCTCGGCGAACTCTTGCAGCAGGCGAGCGCCACCCTCGACGGCCCCGACGCCCTCATTCGCCACCTGCGCGAGGCCATCGCCGCCGGGAGCGATCAGAGCGACGCCCACATCCTGCGTCTGGAGAGCGATGCCGGACTGCTGCGCGTGGTCACCATCCACGCCGCCAAAGGTCTACAATATCCCCTGGTTTTTTTGCCCTTCATCGCCACCTGCAGGCCCGCCAGGGCCAACCCCTTTACGATCATCCACAGCGCGGACGGACAGCCCGCCATCCACTGGGAAAGCGGCGACACGACGGCGGCGGAAAGGGCACGGTTGCAGGAAGATCTCCGCCTCCTCTATGTCGCCCTCACCCGCGCCGAACACGCTCTCTGGCTGGGCCTCGCCGAACGCCAGGACAGGAAGTCCCATATCTTCACCGGCAGCGCCATCGCCCATCTGCTGGGTAGCGAACGCCCTGCCCGCAATCTCGCCACCTTGCTCGAAGACTGCGCCCGCCTCTCTCCGGAGATCGTCGTCGAGACGCTACCGGACAGCATCCCCACGACGCTGGTCGTGCGGCACCACAACAACGCCCACAACCCACCCGCGGAGTACACCGCCAGCTTCGAGAAGCACTGGGGCGTTGCCAGCTTCTCCCATCTGGTGCGCGAACTCCCTGCCGACCCGGCGGCGCCACTGACGCCCCGGCGCGCCCAGACTGGCGCCCCCTGGCATCGCTACCCGCAAGGCAGGAACGCCGGCACCTTTCTCCACGACCAACTGCAACGCCTCGCCCAGAATGGCTTTGCCCAAGCCGGTCAGAACCACTTTGCCGAACAACTGCATAAGACCTGTGCCCAGGCCGGCCTGGGCGACTGGGTCGAGGCGACCGCCGAATGGCTGCAAGCCATCGTCCATACCCCCCTTGCCCCCCTCACGGCGACCCTCTGCGATCTCAGCGACACCCGGAGCGAAATGGCCTTCTGGTTTCCCAGCGACGCCTTGCGCAGCGACAACCTGGACAGGATCTGCCAACAGCATATTTTCCCCGGCGCCGATCGCCCCAGACTCCCCCAGCGCGTCATTCACGGCATGATGCGCGGCTTCATGGACCTCGTCTTCGAGCAGGGCGGGCGTTACTACGTCCTCGATTACAAATCCAACGTCCTCGGCAGCGAGGATGCCGATTACCACGCCAAAGCACTGCGCGACGCCACCCTCGGTCATCGCTACGAACTGCAATCCAGCCTCTACCAACTGGCCCTGCACCGCCTGCTGCGCCAACGCATGGGCAGCCGCTACCGGCCCGAGACCCATCTCGGCGGCACCCTCTTCTTCTTCCTGCGCGGGCTGCAAGGACCGGAGCAAGGCATGCTCCATCTTCCCGCCGACCTCGCCCTGCTCGACGCCCTCGACGACCTCTTCGGCTTGCCGCAGCGGGCAACCCAGCCATGAGTAAGCCCATGACCAGCTCCATGATCGACCAACTCCGCGCCTGGACCAGCGCCGGCTGGCTACGGCCCCTCGACCTTGCCTTCGCGCAGTTCCTCGTCCGCCTGGACCCGCAGGCCCCGGCCCTCCTGCCCCTGGCGGGCGCCCTCCTCGCCAGGCTGGAGGGAGAAGGCCACACCTGCATCGCGCTGGAAGACCTCCTCGACGCGCCCCAACGCTTCCTGGACTGGCCCGCGCCGGCGCACGCCATGCTGGCAACCGCACTCGGTCACTGGCCGCATGCCGCCCAATGGACGGAAACCCTCGCCCAGAGCCTCTGCGTGCAGGTCACCGAGCGCAACACTTCCGACCCGGCAAACAGCGCAGAAACACCCCTGGTCCTCAGTGCCGCCCGCCTCTATTTGCGCCGCTACTGGCGCGACCAGCAATTCATCGCCGAGACCCTGCGCCAGCGCGCCCAACAGCGCGTCGCAGATGCCGCCAACCCCGAGGTCTTAAGACCCTGGCTGGAGCAACTTTTCCCGGCATCTGACGAACCCGGCGATGCACTCCCCTGGCAAAAAATCGCCTGCGCCCTCGCCCTGCGCAGCCACTTCAGCATCATCACCGGCGGCCCCGGTACCGGCAAAACCTACACCGCGGCTCGCTTCATGGCCTTGCTCATGGCGACCAGCAGCACACCCCTGCGCATCGTGCTTGCCGCCCCCACCGGCAAGGCCGCCGTGCGCATCGACGAATCCCTGCAGAGCGCGGTCGGCACCCTTCCGCAATTGGGCCCAATACCCGATATGACGGCCGCCTTCGCCCACCTGCGTCCGGCGCGCACCCTGCACAGCCTGCTCGGCGCCCGCCCCGACAGTCGTCGCTTTCGCCATGACGCTGCCCACCCCCTCGAACTAGACGTACTCGTGGTGGACGAAGCCTCCATGATTCATCAGGAGATGATGGCCGCCCTGCTCCGCGCCCTGCCGCCTGCGGCCCGCCTCATCCTCCTCGGCGATCAGGACCAGCTTGCCTCCGTCGAAGCGGGCGCGGTGCTGGCCGAACTCAGTCTCGGCAGCGGTAAATACGATGCCGAGACCTGCCACTATATGCAGGCCAGTTGCGGTGCCGCGCCGCAGCCCGGCGACAACGGCCACAGCCCCCTTGCCGCAAACATCATCCGCCTGCAACGCAGCCATCGCTTCAACGCAGAAATCGGCGCGCTGGCGGATGCCGTGCATGGCGGCCACCCCGAAAGCGCCGTCCGCATCCTGCAAACGGCGCACACTGGCACCCTCGCCTGGCAACCCGTCCCTGCCATCCACCAGATACTGGAACTCGCCCGCTCGGAAAGCGCCTATGGTCGCGTCTGGCAAGCTGCGGGCCAGCCGCCACCTAAAGACCAGCAACAACATAGCGCGTGGGTTAAAGCCATCCTCAACGACTACGCTGGCTTCCGCATTCTCTGTGCCCTGCGCCAAGGCCCCTGGGGCGTTACCGGCATCAACCGCGCCATCGAAGACTACTTGCTACGCCAGGGCATCCTGCAGAGCCGCGGCCTTTGGTATGCCGGCCGGCCCACCCTCGTCACCCGCAATGATCCCAACCTTGGTCTCAGCAATGGCGACATCGGCATCGCCCTGCCCGACCTGGATAAACGCCTGCGCGTCTACTTCCCCAACAACGAAGACGCCCCCCGTGCCATCCTGCCCAGCCGCCTCAACCACACCGAAAGCGCCTGGGCCATGACCGTCCACAAGGCACAGGGTTCTGAGTTTGCCCACACCGTCCTCATCCTTCCCCTGGAAGACAGCCCCGTCCTCAGCCGCGAACTGCTCTACACGGCCATCACCCGCGCCCGCAAACGCTTCACCCTCATCGCCCCCCGCGAGCGGCTGGAAAACGCCATCCGGCGCCAGACGCGGCGGATGAGCGGGTTACATGCGGCTTTGACCAGGCTGGAGCGAATCCCGACAGGTCAGATTTCGACGTAGAGCGAGCCGTCCTCCACGCTCACCGGAAAGATTTTGAACGCCTTTCTCCTGCACACCAGATTCAGTATCTGAATGCCTGGGGGATACCTCCAGGTTCCTCCGGCTAAAACCCGGCATGCTTATCGTTATTGTCATAACAAAGTCATGCAATCTTCATATTAGTGTCACACAAGCCAGTTACCCTATGGGGGAGCCGCAATATTAGCCCCATAAGGAAATCTGCATGAGTCAACCCACGGGTACACACGTACCCCAACTGGGCGTCATCCAATCCCTCAACAATGCCCTAGTGAGCTTCTTCCATTTGCTCGCCGCCTTCACGGCAAGTATGAGATTTTTACTATGTTCATGATTTTAATAAACAGTATTGCTGTACACACAGTACATGTACTACGTGCGGCGATGTTGGCGCAGACGCGCGCGCCCCTGCCGATCCGGACCGAATCACCGCAAGGCCCACGGATCCTGCTGCTGGTGAATGCACGGACCAACGGTAAAACGATCGTCCCTGTCGAAATGGCTCTGGAACGCACTGGCGGCAAGGTAATGCGGGTCACGGAGCGTGCCCAAGCCGAGCAGTTGGTGCGCCGTTGGGATCCCGAAGTAATGATCCTGCTCGGGTGGTCTACCACAACGGGGGAATGGCTGCGGCATCTGCAATTCGCATCGCGTCAGGGCGAATTGCCCTTCCTGGTGGTCGGCGATAGTGCGGGAGAAGGCCACGAGGAAACCAACGCCGTAGCGGCTCTGGAAGTAGGTGCGCAGGCGTATATCCCTGCCGGTATGGGGCTGGGAATCTTAACCGCCCAGGTATGCGGTGTCCTCAAAAAGCTGCGCACACAAGCGCCTGCCCGGGTGGTTCAAGAGGAAAACCTCTGCATCGATCTGGTATCACTGCGTGTCTGGATATTGGGACAGGAAATTCGTCTACCGCGACGGCTTTTCTATCTGCTTTACTATTTCGCCACCCATCCGGACGAAGTCGTTTCCAACGAGCAGATCGCCGATATCTTATGGGGTGGTAAGGGCACCTATCTCGCTCCTAATACCCTGGTGGTCAAGATTTATCGTTTACGCAAAATTCTGGAAAGTGCCGGCGCCAAGGGCTGGCTGGAAACCGTGCATAGTTTCGGATATCGCTTTTCACCACCAAAGAATGTGTGAAACGTCATAACAATGTCATAACAACGCCACCTCAGTGACACATGGGTGCAATATTCGGCTATTAACATAGGGGCTATTCCAGGAGGCAACAACAATAGGAGTAGTTCCGTGAAACATCAGTATCGTTATCATCCTTTATTGAGTGCATTGATTGCTGCTGGTTTATGTGGGATGTCCGGCATGGCACTCGCTACCGGTATCCTACGCTGGCCTGCCTATTTCTAATGTGCCGGCGCAAACCGCCAACATCGGCGCCTACTATCAGATTTATAATTCGGGCATTCTTTATGAGCCAAGAGTCTGGTGGCAGTATACCGGTGCCCAGAACATCTACAACAACAACATTGGAGCCCCCACAAGTCAGAAATTGCCCAGTTTTGGCATATTCAATGCCTCGCTGCGGGTCAAGGTATCCAAAAGATATCTGTTTGCCGGAATGCATGATGCCTCGGTGAATGTAACAGTCCTTAACCTTCTGAATAAGCAGTACAACAATTACGAGTATATTTCTGGTGGCGGCTATTATGGCGTGGCCGGTCAGATACTTGGGGAACCAGGCATGCCACGCGCGGTTTATGTAAGTGTAAACGCCTCATTCTAGCGTTACGAAGTAATATGTTAAGCCGGGGTGAATCAGTCATTCACCTCGGTTTTTAAATGTCTTATTGTCATATTATGGTCATTTAAACGTAATAATTGTGTCACAATTCTCTTGTATCATTTTTTCTGTTGCTTGGGCAACATTAATGAAATCATGTAGTTTTATACGATCATATTCTTATACAGGAGCAAGAAATGAATAAGCGGAATCGTATGAACCCGTTATTGTTCGCAATGTGCACCGCGGGGCTTTGTACCTGGAATACTCTAACAACGGCTTATGGTGCCAATTCTGGCGGCCAATCCACCAGTGTTGGCGAGGTAAACGCTTCGGCCAGCGCACTTTCTGAATCGGCCAAGGCGCTGGCCAGTACCGACGGCAAGCTGACCAAGAAGAAAATCTTCAAATCCACCCAATCCCAGGCGGTTCTTGGGAAGCGTGAAATTCAGGGTGTAGGTCCTGCCGCAGGGGCGGCGCAAGCGCTCTCTCTGGCACCCGGCATCGCGGTCCGTGGTTATGGCGGCATCTCCTCGACCGCGCGCTATGAAATCGCCGTGCGCGGCGTAAAGGTAGGCTGGTCATCCGTGAATGGTGACGTCGAGCGCAATGGCTTGACGGTGCTGTTTGACGGGATCCCCATGAACAACCTGATCTCGCATAACGGCGGCTGGGATTCCAACGAAATCCCCATTCTCCAGATGATCCACGGCATCAACGTGACCTACGGCCCCGGAAACCCCGCCGGCCGGTGGTTCGACAGCGTCGGTGGCACCATCAACTTTGTGCCGCTGCAGCCATCCGTAAAACCGAGCGCTGAAATAGGTACCACCTTTGGCAGTAACGGCACTCTCGGCTACAACTTTGACCTCAAAACGGGAATGTACGACGGCTGGTCCGCGATTCTGGCCGGGGGTTATACGAAAAACAACACCTTCCGCACTGGTACGTTCAACGCGCCGTCCCAGTCTCTCGCCTATTTTGGCAAGGCGGTGAAGACCTTCCGGAGCGGCACCTTCAGCCTTGGCGGCTATGTCGACAGTTCGCGTGAGTTCAGGCCCAATTTCATACCGGTTTCCCCGATACCGGGCATCACCACCCAGGGCCTGAACGCCAATGCGCCTTTGTATAGCCAACAGACCAGCGGGTTTTACGCATCACTGCCTGAGTCCATCTGGTTTAAGCAACTGAAAGTACAAGGCTACATGCTGTACTCCAAACTGAACCTCCACCTCAGCAGGCACGTCACGCTGCACGAAATGGCCTGGTATCGCCATGGCCACCGAGTGCATTACCGCATTACCAATTATGTACCAGGGAGCAGCGTGAATTCCGAGTATTACAATCCGAGCTCGGATACTTACGGGGACAAGCTGTATTTCGACTGGCGCCTGCCTATGAACCTCGTGAAGGCCGGAGGGTCGTGGATTCATCAGCAATACACCACACCGTATGCGGGATACAATACACTCCTGGGCACCAGCCCCTCCTTCCCCATTCAGTACAATAGCGACGTTCTGTATAACAACTATCTGACGGGCTTCATTCAGGACACATTCAGCCCGTTCGCCGGCTTCAAGATCACGCCGGGCATTGCTGCGGTCCAGTACCAGACCCAGATGTATAACAACGGGAGCCAGGCATTCCCCAACCTTCCGGCGGGCGCGCAGAATCAGACGCTCATTAATAGCGCGTCGGATACCATATCCCGTTTGGAACCTTCCATCGGGGTCCGCTTTGCCCCGGTCAAATGGGGTTCGGTATATGCGCACTATGGCCGTTCTTATCAGAATCCTACGGATAACAACTACGGGGCCTACAATGGTAACGGCGGCACGATAGACCTAAACACCCTGAAACCGGTAAAAAGTACGGATTACGAAGTCGGCGCCAAGTTTTTAGTACACAACTGGATGTTGTTGCATGACTTTACATTCAACGTCAACTACTACCACGACACTCTCGCCAACGAAACCATCGCGACCTTCCTGTCAAATATCTCCCAAACCAAGTTCGCCGCGGCCGATGCGGTGGTGAACGGCGTCAATATCGCGATTGCCGACAACCCCTCCTGGAACTGGCATCTGTTCGCCAATCTGGCGCTCAATCATTCGTACTACACTTCGTATACCCCGCAGGGTGGGGGTACGACCTTATATGGCGCCAACGTATCTTATAGCCCGTACCTCACCATGAGCGCGGGTATTGACTATCGCTACTACTATCATGGCTTCCTGTTCTCACCCCAGTTTGTGGATCAATACACAAGCTCGGAGTATCTGTTCAACAACGGGACCGGCGCGCCATCGCACCAGAAGCAGCCGGGATACAATGTCTCCAACCTCAGCCTTGGGATAAAAACGACCCGATTGAACCCATACATCCCGACACTGAAAGACGTGAAGCTCTCCGTGGGAATATATAATCTCTTCGATGCCCAGTATAACCCCATTGAGTACATCACCAGTGGTGGATACTTCGGTGGTAACAGTGCCGGTGCCATTCTGGCTGATCCGGGGGCACCACGGCAGTATTTTATGACGGTATCGGCGAAGTTCTAAGGCGTTTTCGCACTGCGTGGGGTCACGCAGCGCACTTTTTATCGTGACACCGATAATGTAGATGGATTTTATCCGACCACATAAAATACCCGTCGCAATTGCAATATGCCACGCATACTGTTAATTTTTATCAAACTACGGAGTTTTACATGCCCGAAGAGATTCAAGAGTGGCCAAGAAGTACCCGATGGATACATGCGGGATTTGCATTGGCAGTAACGCTTCTGCTGTTCAGCGAACTTGACATGAAGGCCATATGGAAGAAGGTCGGCGAACTTCCATTCCGGCATTTACTGTTTCATATGCATATGTGGATTGGCATGTTTGCAACGGTTATTGTTGTCGCATTCTGGGTGCAGGTTTTCTCTAACAAAAACCTGCGCTCGCACCTGTTCCCCTACAGCGGACCGTACCTGGACAACGTCTGCACCGATATCCGGGGGCTGGCAAACAGAAAGCTGCCGCCGAGCGGGATGCGCGGCGGGGTGCCGGGCATGGTGCATGGTTTTGGTTTGGCTGCCGTGACCGGCATGGCCCTCCTGGGATTTATCATGTTTTTCCTGATTCCAAATTATGGAGTGGCTGCGCCCATAGGCTTCTACCAGCTTCCCAAGAAGATGCACGACTTCCTTTCTTCATTTGTCTGGTTGTACTGGTGGGGTCATATTGGCATGGCGACACTTCACGCAAGCAAGTCTCCGGCCATTTTGCGCGTATTCAGGCCGTAGTAACGCAACCCTGGGCCGGTTTACCGCCCCGGAAGGCAACTCCTGAAACACTCCGGGAGTATGCGCTTCCGGGGTAACCGGGTAGCATTATATCTCTGGATTTACGCTCCTAGTGATCGGCACGGTGATAGTCCCGATGCCGGTATTCCTGCCGCCGATTTTCCCTGTGCCACGCGTGATCCCGGTACCTGCGCTCATCCCGGTACCTGTAGTGGTCCTCCCGTGGGCCATAGTAAGCCTGATGCCTCGTATAGTAATGATCCGCATAACCCCTGTTGTCAGCAAATCCATCCTGGGCAACGGAAAACGTCAGCCCGAGGATAACCAATGGCATCATAGCCAGTTTTTTTCTCATATGATTCCACCTATACCAAAAATATACGTCAACAATATTTGCCAGCCATCATGGATGCATGGACACCGGAGCGTTGCAATCAGTGATCTTCACCGTGATGCCACCCTTCGCCCCTTCCACCATAATAGCCTCCATACGGGGGAGCGATTATGCATCCGGAAAGCATGGAAGCGCTAAAAAAACAAAAAGCGCCATATAGACCAGTCGCCTTGCTTGCCTCAGCTTGTTCATGATTTTCTCTCCCAAAAGGTTTGCAACACCAATCCGTGATAGTTCCTGCTAATAAAGCATTCCGTGACATGCGTGACCCATACGCCAACCATGGCACAATTAACCGGTTAATCAGATAGAAAGTCAAGTTATCAAATGGTCTTACTTTTGTGTCCAGTGCAACCGTCGATAGTTTGTCCAGCGCACGATTTGCAGCCACAGAACACAGAGCACCACCAGCCCGCCGGCAATCAGAAGTGGTGGCATGCCGATGGCGGCAAAACCCATCACACCGCGCAGAAAAGGAATCGCCAGGACCGCCACGAGCACCGCGCCCACTCCCGCGAACATGGGCGCCAGCAAAGAATTGTTGCCACTCAGATTACGCAGGGCCGGACGCATGAGGTCGCGGTTGGCGAGAATCAGCAGAAACAGTGCAAACACCAGGGCGCTGAATATGCTGATACGAATGTCTTTTTCGGCCCAGCCCAGGTGCTGCAACCATGCCGATCCCGCCAGAAGAATGACTGCGATTCCCAGGCCTTGGGTCATGGCAAAGCCGATGTTGCCCGCAGTAAACGGATTGGCGTGGAGGGAACGCGGCGGCCGATGCATGATGTCGGCGGCTGCGGGTTCGGCCTCGAATACGATGGAACAAGCGGGATCGATGAGCAGCTCCAGCAGCACGATATGCACCGGCAGCAGCAATACCGGCCAGCGCAGAAGCGCCGGAAGCAGCGCCAGCGCGACGATGGGCATATGCACCGCAAACACGAAGCGTGTAGCTTTGGTGATGTTATCGTAGATGCGCCGTCCACTGCGGATGGCACCGACGATGCTGGCGAAGCTATCGTCCAGCAGCACCAGCGCCGCAGCCTCCCGTGCCACATCGGTGCCATGTTCGCCCATGGCGATGCCGACATCGGCGGCCTTCAGCGCCGGGGCATCGTTGACGCCGTCGCCGGTCATGGCGACCACCTCGCCGGTCTGTTGCAGCGCCCGCACCAGACGCAGCTTCTGTTCCGGCAACAGGCGGGCGCACAGATCGACCTGTTTCAAGCGCAGACGTAGCGCCTCGTCATCCAGTGCGGCAATTTCGGGGCCGGTGATGACCTCGGCACGCTCGGACAACCCCACCTGCCGGGCGATCGCGCGCGCCGTGGCGGGATGATCGCCCGTGAGCATCAACACCCGCACACCGGCGGCGCGGCATTCGGCAATAGCGGCGGGAACGTCGGAACGCGGCGGATCGAAAAAGCCTATCACGCCAAGAAATCGGAAATCGAAATCGTGCTGGGTTTTGGGCCAGGGGGTATCGAGTTTGCCAGCCTCCCACAGGCCCCTGGCCACGCCCAGCACGCGCAGGCCTCGTGCGGCCATGGCTTCTACCCGCTGCTGGATCGCCAACCGCTCCGCTGCGGACAGGTGGCACAAATCGGCCACGGCTTCCGGCGCGCCTTTGGTCGCCAGCAGATGCACATCGGGTCGCGCGCCGGAAAACACCCGTGTCATCGCCAGAATGTCGGGGGATAATTCATACTGAAACTCGGGCTGACGGTCGTCATGGACGTGTTCGGTCCCGGCCAGACGCCCATGGCCGAATACCTGGATGGCCTTTTCCATCGGGTCGAAGGGGTCGATGGGAGTGGCCAGCATCGCAAACTCGACCAGGGTATGGAAGGTCTCGGGGAGATCGGGTTGGCTAACCACGAATACGGCGTCGCCCACCGCAAGTTCGGCCACCTGCATGCGGTTTTGCGTCAGCGTGCCGGTCTTGTCCACCGCCAGCACGGTGATCGCACCCAACGCTTCCACCGCCGGCACGCGCCTGGTGAGCACCCTGGCTTTGGCGATACGCCAGGCGCCCAGCGCCAGGAATACGGTGAGAATGACCGGGATCTCCTCGGGCAGGATGGCCATCGCCAGGGCGATACCGGACAGCAGGCTTTCCAGCGGCGCGCGGCCATCCCACAACCAATCCACCAGAACCAGCGATACCGCCAGCAACAGCGCGATCGCCGTCAGATTACGGATGAGGGTGCGCGAGGATTGTTGCAGGCCAGAGGTCGTCTCTTGCGTTGTCGCCAGCGCCTGACCGATGCGGCCGACGGCGGTACCGATCCCCGTAGCCTGCACCACCGCGAGGCCCACCCCCTTGGTGACCACGGTGCTGGCGAACAGCGCAGCGCCATCATCACCGCCTGACGTGGCCAGCGCGCCGAGCTCCGGATTGGGGAGCTTGTCCACCGGCACCGCCTCACCAGTGAGCAGCGACTCGTCCACCGTGAGCTGGCCCTGCACCAGTTGCGCATCGGCGGCGATGCGATCCCCCTCATGCAGGACCAGGAGATCGCCGCGCACCACCTCGCGCCCGGCGATACGCAACTCCCGACCGTCGCGGATCACCAGCGCCCGCGGCGCGGAGAGATCGCGCAACGACTCCAGCGCACGCTGGGTCTTGCGCTCCTGGGCCAGGGTAATGCCGATGACCACGAACACGAAGGCCAGCAGAAACATCGCTTCGGCATGGTCGCCCAACAGCAGATAGATGCCGCCAGCCACCAGCAACATCACGAACATCGGCTCCGCCAGGACGCCGAGCACGATGGCCAGCAGCGTTTTTGGCGTGCTTCCGGGCAGAAGGTTCGGGCCATCTTCGGCGAGGCGCCGGGCCGCGGTGGCGCCGGCAAGTCCCGTAAATGGACGGACGTCCGCTTGCGCCGCAGGGCGTGTATCCATACTCAACGCTCCCTCTGGTCGGGCTGCATATCCGGGTCATGAGCACCATGCCCGGCCACCGGAAGCAGCACACTGTCCGGTAACATACCCCGCTCTCCGCCAGCAGCGACCCCGTCGACGACGGAGATCAGGAAGCCGCAGGGTCCGGCGATGTGTCCCCTTGAAAGCGCAGCGCCGCCGAATTCAAACAGTAGCGCCGCCCCGTCGGGGCCGGACCATCGGAAAACACATGCCCCAGGTGGCTGTCGCAACGCGCGCAGCGGATTTCCGTGCGTACCATGCCATGACTGGTATCGCGGATCTCATGGATATGGTCGGGTGCAAAAGGCTCCTGAAAACTCGGCCAGCCCGTCCCCGAATCAAACTTGGCTGCCGCGCGAAACAACGGCAACCCACACAAAGCGCAAACGAAAGTCCCGTCGCCCTGTTCGTGCAGCAGCCCACCGCAGAAGGGCGGCTCCGTGCCATGCTCAAAAAGGACATGACGCGCCTCGGCAGACAAGCCTTGCGCCATTTCTGCGCGCTTCCCGGCATCGATGGGGGTCAGATCAAAACCTGCGGATGAACGGATCATCGTCTTCACCTCCGTTGCTTCTTAGGCAACCATTGCGGAAAACGCGTGCGCAGTTTCTCCACTTTCGGCAGCGCCACCGCACAGATATAGGGCTGATCTGGATGCTGGCGGGCATAATCCTGGTGATAGTCTTCCGCCGGATAAAAATGCGTCAGGGGCGTGATTTCGGTGGCGATGGGTCCGGCAAAAACCTTCGCCTCATCGAGCTGCGCCACATAGTCCCGCGCCAGCGCCGTCTGCGCGTCATTCAGGGTGAATATCGCGGACCGGTATTGCGTCCCCACATCATTCCCCTGCCGGTTGTACTGCGTCGGATCGTGGGCCACCGCAAAAAAGACCTGTAGCAGCCGGCCAAACGACAGCAACGCCGGATCGTAGTGAATCTCCACTGCCTCGGCGTGGCCGGTCGTCCCCGTGCATACCGCCCGGTAATTGGCCGTTTCCGCCGCGCCGCCCGTATAACCGGACACGATCCGCGTCACTCCCGCGAGGCCCAGATACACCGCCTCCACACACCAGAAGCACCCCGCCGCCAATACCGCCACACCCGGCGTATCGGCAGCGGCATCCTCCCGGACGGGGGCGGGAATTGTCAACGCCATGACCTGTACTCCATGATGAACGGACTCTGTCCAAAGCATAGTCGCAAAGCTCCACCAGACCAACCGTCGGCAGGCGATGTGCCAGACCCCGGCACATTTGCTAGTATCCACGCTGCAATGAAATTCGTCCTGCAAAATTCTGGGGGGCCATGGAAGCGGAAGATCGGAGCGGCGGTAAAAAGGTGCGCGTAGGATTCGGAAAGTCCGTAGGCTCGGCTTTGGGAGCATTGTTCTTCGGCCCGCTGCTGCTCGCCGGGTGCGCAACCAGCCCGGATCTCCAATCTGCGGAGCATCTGGTGCAGGGCAACTTCCACGGCAAGGCCCATGTGGTGAAGGTCTTTCCGGGCCCCACCCAAAAACTCACCGGCATCATCGCCGAAAACAGCCAGCATCAGCAGGGGATACTCTGGATGTTGTCCAATCGCTACCTCCTGCTCGGCCCGGTGGTGAACGATAAGGGCCAGGATATCACCCAGGCGGCCACGAAGAAGTATCTGCCCCAACCCGGAAAGGTCCCCGCCGGACAGATCGCGCCGGCGGCCATGCAGGCACCCGGCTTCACGATCGGCCACGCGGGGCCACTCATGGTGGTGTTTGCCGACCCCAACTGCATCTACTGCCACCTGCTCTGGGAGGCATTGCAAAAACCCGTCGCCGACGGTCAACTCCGAGTAAAACTGATCCCCGTCGGTTTTCTGAAAGATTCCAGCGTCGCCAAGGCAGCCACGATTCTCGCCGCCCCCGACCCGGCGGCGGCGTGGGCGGAAAACGAGAAGGGGTTTGACAAAAGCACCGAGGAGGGTGGCACCCGACCCCTGGCGCAGATTCCCGCCGAAGACATCAAGGCGGTCAATGCCAATACCGCCTTGCTTCAGTCCAGCGGTGAAGAAGCGACGCCGACCCTGCTTTTCTGCCGGAAGAAGTCGCCCGACGTCCACGCCACCAAAGAGCAAACCGGCCTGAGGATGGTGCTGGTACACGGCATCGCCGTGCGCGGACTGCCCGCGCTCATTCACTCGCTCCGTGGTGACGTCAGCGCGGAGGGCTGCACCCCCTGATCTCCGCCGGTCCTGCCGGACGACTTCCCCCGCAGGCAGCCCTTGGTTATATTCCGCTAATGCATAGTTCTACACATGATGATCTGGTCATCCTCGGCGGCACCTTCGACCCCATCCATTACGGGCACCTGCGCGCCGTGGAAGAGGTGCGCCAGGCCCTCGCCATCGCACAGGTGATGCTGATTCCGGCGGGGCATCCGCCCCACCGCAAAAGCCCCTGGGCCGACGCCCGCCACCGTCTGGCCATGACCCGCATCGCCGTCGCGCACCATCCGCAATTCACGGTCAGTTCCTGGGAAGTGGAGCGGGAAGGGCCGTCCTACACCGTAGATACCCTCACCGCCCTGCGTCGGCAACGCCCGAATGCGGTACTCGCCATGGTCATCGGCATGGATGCCTTTCTGCGCTTCGACACCTGGCACCACTGGCAGCATATTCTGGACCTCACCCACCTCGTCGTTACCGGGCGCCCGGGATGGCCTGCCGCCGAATTACCCGAAGCCCTGCGCCAGGCCCTCTATCAGCGCCGTTGCGAAGATGTCGGCACCCTGCGCCAGACGCCCGCCGGCTGTATTCTGTTTCATACGGTCACTGCCCTGGAAATCTCCGCCAGCAGTATCCGCAGCCTGCTCGCCGGTCATCAGAGCCCGCGCTTTCTGTTACCGGACGAGGTATTGGATTATATTGACGCCGAAGGGCTCTACCAGAGCCCATAGCCCGACACAAAGGATCATAACACTTGGCGACAGCAGAAACCCTTCGCGACCTGGCCATCTCCGTTCTGGATGAACACAAGGCGCTCGACATCAAGAGCATCGATGTCCGCAAACAGACCGACATCACCGACTATCTCATCATCGCCTCCGGCACCTCCGACCGCCACTTGCGGGCGCTGGCCGACGCGGTGATGGCACGCATGCGCGAGGAAGGCGTAAAACCTATAGGCAAGGAAGGCCTCACCGTGGGCGACTGGGTGCTGGTCGACCTCGGTGATGTGGTCGTCCATGTGATGCGTCCGGAAGTGCGCGATTTTTACCAACTGGAGCGGCTCTGGGGAGAACTTCCGCAGATGCGTGGCCAAAACGAGGGGCGCTGATCTGCGATGCGCCTCTGGGTACTGGCCATCGGCAGCAAAATGCCGGCCTGGGTAGAGGCGGGCGTCGCCGAATACAGTGCGCGGATGCCGCCGCAACTGCGCGTCGAGTGGCGGGGATTGCCGCTGGCACGGCGCGGGCGCAGCGGGGACCCGGCCCGCTGGCGGCGCGAGGAAGGTGAACGGATACTGGCGGCAACCCCGGCCGGAGCCGAGCGGATCGCACTGGAAGTGGACGGCAGGAATCTGGACAGTGAGGCACTGGCGCAGCGCATCGACACCTGGTTTCACAGCGGGCGCGATGTCGCTCTGTGGGTCGGCGGCCCCGACGGCCTCGACCCGGCCCTGCAACCAGACTGGCGCTGGTCCTTGTCGCCCCTGACCCTCGCCCACCCGGTGGTGCGTGTCGTGCTGGCCGAACAATTATACCGGGCCTGGAGCATTCAGGCCCGGTTGCCTTATCATCGTGGCGGAGAGGAGTGACGCTGACGTGAACACGCTATGGAACCGAAGTCTCCATCCCCGCCTGGGGATGGCCCTGGCCCTGAGTCTGGGCCTCAGCGCCTGCGCGCAGATGGTGCAGGTCAGCCCACAACAGGGGGTCTCCGACGCCGTTGCCGTGCAGGCGGGGCGGGAACGCATCCTCGCCCTCTCTCCCGCGGTCAACGCACAGCAGCTTGCGCCGGTACAGCAGGCGCTGAACGCCGCCAGGGACGCCGTGGCACGTAACGACTATGTGTATGCCGACCGGCAGACCCTCCTCGCCAGGGTGCTGCTCGACAACATCCAGACCCGCCTCAATACCGCCCCCAGCAACAGTCGGCAAATGACCCTGAAAAGTCAGATCGCCAATTTGCAGAGCCAGATCGCCACGACCCGCCAACAGATCGCCACCACCAAAGCGCAGATCGCCCAGGAGGCACCATGATGCGCGTCCGTCACCTCATCGCCGCGGTCCTGCTCATTGCGCTGCCCGGTATGGCGGTAGCCGATCCCGCCACCACGCAGGCGCTGCAGCAGGCGATCCAGCGCCTGCGCGACGCACAGCGCGGCGCGCCGCCCATACCCGCTGCCACCTTGTCCGGCCTGCACAGCAGCCTGCGGATGATGACCCGCGACCAGGTCGACCCCGCGCTCTTCCAGGTCGATCTGGCCATTTTTAATGCGCGCCTCGCCGGGCTCCGTGAAATACGTGGGCAGGCTGCAAAACAAGACCGGCTCAACAGTCTGCAGCGCCAGGTGCAGTCGTTGACCCGACAGCAGCAGTCGTTGCAGACCGAGTATGGCAAACTGCGCGAACAACTGGCGAACAAGACCATGAGCGGCGCCCGGACCCAGCACCTGCAAGCCGAAATCCAGCAACAGAAGCAGATGTTGCAGTCTGAAGAACAGCGCCTGGCCGGCATGGCCAACCAGCAAGGCGCATCTGCCAGCCCGCTCGCGGCGCTGCCCGACTCCGGCAAAGCCTTGACGGTATACGCCCAGGTCCGGGCCGCCAGCGACGGGGTGCATGTCACCATGCCGGTAAACAGCCTGTTCGACAGCGGCAACCAGCTTTCTGCCAGCGGCAAACAACGCTTGCAGGCCATTTCCGGCATCCTCAAGCAGACGGCAGCCAGTGAAATACTGGTGCGGGTGGCGCCACAGCCCCTGGGTGCCAATGTTGCCACCCAACGTGCCGAAACCATCCTCCGCGCCCTGCGTCGCGATGGCATTCCCGATCAGGTGCTCGCACTGGCTACCGGCGCCGGCCTCAGCGCGGGGACCGCCGAACTGCTGTTGGCGAATGCCAGCCCGGCGCCGTGACCCGCCTGATCCTTGCCTCGGCCTCGCCGCGCCGACGGGCCCTGCTCCACCAGTTGGGCTATGCACCAGAGGTTATCGTCACCGCCGTGGATGAATCCCCGCGGCCCGGAGAGAGTCCGGATGCCCTCGCGCTGCGTCTTGCCCACAGCAAAGGCCTTGCTGCCGCGACGGCAGGGCCCGAAGCCGTCATCCTGGCGGCAGACACGGTCGTCGCGCTGGGTGACCGCACCTTCGGCAAGCCCTGCGACTTCGAGGAAGCCGTGCAGATGTATACGGCGCTCGGTGGCCTCTGGCATCAGGTGCATACCGCTGTCGCCGTTTTCCATCGAGGCCGTGTAGACCAGCGCCTGTGCAGCAGCGCCGTCCGCCTGCGCCCCCTCAGCAGCGCGGAGATGCGCACCTACTGGGACACAGGGGAACCGGTTGACAAGGCGGGGGCCTATGCGGTTCAGGGCATCGGCGCAGTCTTTGTCAGCGGCCTGCAGGGATCCTACAGCGGCGTCATGGGGCTGCCCCTTTTTGAAACGGCAGAGATGCTTGCCGCTTGCGGCCTCTCCCCCCCTTGCCTCTCAGGACATCCATGAGCGAAGAATTGCTGATCAACGTCACCCCCCAGGAAATCCGTGTCGCGCTGGTGGACAACGGCGTCCTTCAGGAGCTCCAGGTCGAACGTAGCGGCCACCGCGGTCTGGTGGGCAACATCTACAAAGGCGTCGTCCGCCGCGTCCTGCCCGGCATGCAGGCTGCGTTCGTCGATGTGGGTCTGGAACGTACCGCCTTCCTCCACGCTGCGGATATTCAGGACGACAGCGAGGAGATCCAGGGCGAAACCGATATCGAGCCCCGTGCCGGGCACCACGAGGTCCGCAACGTCTGCACCCTGCTCCGCGAAGGACAGGAAGTGCTGGTGCAAGTCATCAAGGACCCCCTCGGCAGCAAAGGCGCGCGACTCTCCACCCGCATCACCCTGCCGGGACGTTATCTGGTATACATGCCCTTCGTGCCACGCATCGGCGTCTCCACCCGTATCGAATCACCGGAAGAACGGATGCGGCTCAAGGAGCAGCTCAAATCCGCGATCCCCCCCGAAGAGGGCGGTGGCTATATCATCCGCACCCTCGCGGAAGGCGTGGCGGAAACCGACTTCGCCGGAGATATCGATTTTCTCCGGCGCCTGTGGGACTCCATCCGCGCCCGGCTGGAGCGCAGCCCGGCGCCCAGCCAGATTCACAGCGACCTCAATCTGGCCTTGCGCATGATGCGCGATGTAATGTCCGACAATATCCAGCGGGTGCGCATCGATTCACGGGAAACGGTGGATGCCGCTCTGACCTTCTGTCAGGGCGTTATCCCGGAAGTGGCCGATCGCATTGAACACTACAGCGGCGAGCGTCCGCTCTTCGATCTCTACAACGTCGAGGACGAGATAGAGCGCGCCCTGCAAAGCCGGGTCACCCTCAAGTCCGGCGCCTACCTCATCATCGACCAGACGGAGGCCCTGACCACGGTGGACGTCAATACCGGCGGCTTCGTGGGGCGGCGCAATCAGGAAGAGACCATCTTCAAGACCAATCTGGAGGCCGCCGCCGCCATCGCCCGGCAGATGCGCCTGCGCAATATCGGCGGCATGATCATCATCGACTTCATCGACATGGAGGACGAAGAACATAAACGCCGGGTCCAGCGCGCACTGGAAAAAAGCATCCAGAGTGACCGCACTCGCTGCAATATCACCCAGATATCCTCGCTCGGCCTGGTGGAGATGACCCGTAAACGCACCCGCGAAAGTCTCCGTCAGACCCTCTGCGAGCCCTGCCCCTATTGCCACGGCCGCGGCTTCATGAAAACCGCCGAAACCATCTGCTACGAAATCCTCCGCGAGATCGTCCGCGAAACCCGCGCCTACCCCGCCGAACGCTTTGTGGTTCTGGCTTCACCGCAGGTCATGGAGAAGCTGTTGGACGAAGAAAGCACCAGTCTGGCGGCGCTGGAGGAATTTATCGGCCGCCCCATCAAGGTGC
>Ga0172382_10003576_pt1 | contig 24497 bp, 23 predicted proteins | sample Leawel138RmetaG_FD_122245 | JGI IMG/M metagenome (GOLD analysis project Ga0172382, IMG submission 122245) | Leachate microbial communities from a municipal landfill in Southern Ontario, Canada - Leachate well 138R metaG | ecosystem: Engineered > Solid waste > Landfill > Unclassified | place...
GAGTGCGCCGACCACCTGCTGCAACACCAAGGCACCCAACCATGAAGAACGCCATCCTCGCCCTGCGCGCCTTGCTGTTCTACCTGGGCTATGGGTTGTTCGTCTCGGTGTTCAGCCTGCTGAGCTGTACCCTGGGCATGTTGCTCCCCCTGCCCGCGCGCCAGACCCTCGCCACCACCGGCAACTGGCTGATCCTCCACTGGCTGAACCTCAGTTGCGGTATCCGGGTAACGGTGATCGGCCGCGCCAACCTGCCGCCTGCGCCCTTCGTGGTGCTCAGCAATCACCAGTCCCCCTGGGAGACCTTCTATCTGCAACGCCACCTGCGCCCGGTGGCCACCATCCTCAAAAGGGAATTACTGAAGATCCCGGTGTTCGGCTGGGGGCTGGCGTCGGTAAGGCCCATCGCCATCGATCGCGGCAACCCCCGCCAGGCCATCAAGGACGTGATGGAACAGGGCAAGGACCGGCTCGCCAACGGCAATAATGTGGTGGTCTACCCCGAGGGTACCCGCATGAATCACGGGGAGTACGGCCAGTACGCCCGCAGTGGCGCCGCCCTGGCGGTGGCGGCGGGTGTACCCATCGTGCCGGTGGCCCACAACGGCGGGCGATGCTGGCCGGCGCGGCGCTTCCTCAAGTACCCGGGTACCATCACCCTGGTGTTCGGCGAGCCACTGGACACGGCGGGGGGAGACAGCAAGACGTTGACCCAAAAGGCCCAGGCCTGGATTACCGCCCGGCAGCGGGAAATCGGTTAGGTCCTTCGCCTCTTTGAACAAAAAATGCCCCCGATCGGGGGCATTTTTGCAGGGGTTGGTTGGATCCAGGCGCCCCGGTCAGACGTCCAGATTGGCAACCGACAGGGCGTTGGTCTCGATAAAGGCGCGGCGCGGTTCAACCTGATCCCCCATCAGGGTGTTGAACATCTGGTCGGCGCCGATGGCATCCTCGACGGTGACCCGGAGCATGCGCCGGGTTTCCGGGTTCATGGTGGTGTCCCAGAGTTGCTCCGGGTTCATCTCCCCCAGGCCCTTGTAGCGCTGAATCGAGTAGCCCTTGCGGGATTCGTTCATCAGCCACTCCAATGCACCCTTGAACCCATTGATTTCAAAGGTTTTTTCCCCTCTTCTCACATAGGCGCCAGGCTCGATCAGGTCCTTGATCTGGGCCCCCAGCTGGACAATGGCGCGGTACTCGCCGGAGGCGAAGAAATCCCGGGAGAAGGTGTAGCTGTTGGTCATGCCGTGGGCGATCACCTCCAGGGTCGGCAGGTGGATATGGCGCTCGCGGTCCTCCACCGCCACCACCTGATAGCGGTGGCTGCCGGAACGGGTGTCGCCACCCAGGGATTCCTCCAGCTTGCCACACCAATCCACTACCCGGGTCTTGTCCGCCAGCTCCTCGATGCCGAGGGTCGGCATGAACACCATATTCTCCAGGGCGAAGGCGGGATAGACCCGGGACATGCGCTCGATCATCGCCATCACCCGGCGGTAGTTCTGCACCAGGGCTTCGAGGGCATTGCCACTGATGCCCGGAGCCTCCGGGTTGACGTGGAGGCTGGCACCATCGAGGGCCGTCTGGGTGAGAAACTCCGTAAGCGCCGCGTCGTCCTTGAGGTATTGCTCCTGCTTGCCCTTGCTGATCTTGTAGAGGGGCGGCTGGGCGATATAGATGTAGCCGCGCTCGATCAGCTCCCGCATCTGGCGGAAGAAAAAGGTGAGCAGCAGGGTGCGGATATGGGAGCCGTCCACGTCGGCGTCAGTCATGATGACGATGGTGTGGTAGCGGAGCTTGCCGGGATTGAACTCCTCGGTGCCGATGCCGCAGCCGAGGGCGGTTATCAGGGTACCCACCTCGGCGCTGGACAGCATCTTGTCGAAGCGCGCCTTCTCGACGTTGAGGATCTTGCCCTTGAGGGGGAGTATCGCCTGGGTCTTGCGGTCCCGGCCCTGCTTGGCGGAGCCGCCGGCGGAGTCGCCCTCCACCAGGTACAGTTCCGACAGGGCAGGGTCCTTCTCCTGGCAATCCGCCAACTTGCCGGGCAGGCCGGCGATATCGAGGGCGCCCTTGCGGCGGGTCATCTCCCGGGCCTTGCGGGCCGCTTCCCGGGCGCGGGCCGCCTCGATCATCTTCATGACCATGTTGCGGGCGTCCTGGGGGTTCTCCAGCAGGTAGTCCCCAAACTTGTCACCCATCTCCTGCTCCACGGCGGTTTTCACCTCGGAGCTCACCAGCTTGTCCTTGGTCTGGGAGGAGAATTTCGGGTCCGGCACCTTCACCGAGATGATCGCGGTCAATCCTTCCCGGGCGTCATCCCCGGTGGTGCTGACCTTCTCCTTCTTGGCGAGGCCTTCCTTCTCGATATAGTTGTTGAGGGTGCGGGTGAGGGCCGCGCGGAAACCCGCCAGGTGGGTGCCCCCATCCCGCTGGGGAATGTTGTTGGTGTAGCAGAAGATGTTTTCCTGGAAGCCATCGTTCCATTGCAACGCCACCTCCACGCCGATGCCATCCTCCCGCTGGTTGGAGAAGTGCATCACCTTGTTGATGGTGTTCTTGTTGTTGTTGAGATACTCCACAAAGGCGCGGAGGCCACCTTCGTATTGGTACAGCTCCTCCTTGCCGCTGCGTTCGTCCTTGAGGTGAATGCGCACCCCGGAATTGAGGAACGACAGCTCCCGCAGGCGCTTGGCGAGGATGTCAAAGTGAAAATTGATATTGGTGAAGGTCTCGGTGGAGGGAATGAAGTGCACCGCGGTGCCGGTTTCCGTGGTGTCCCCCACCACCGCCAGGGGCGCCTGGGGCACGCCGTGGCGGTAGATCTGCTCATAGACCTTGCCATCCCGGCGAATGGTGAGGCGCAGCTGCTCGGACAGGGCGTTCACCACGGACACCCCCACCCCGTGGAGTCCACCGGACACCTTGTAGGTGTTGTCGTCGAACTTGCCCCCCGCATGGAGCACCGTCATGATCACCTCGGCGGCGGACACCCCCTCCTCATGCATGTCCACGGGGATGCCGCGACCGTTGTCCGCCACGGATACGGATTCATCAGGATGGATGACCACCCGGATTTCCGAGCAATGGCCCGCGAGGGCCTCGTCGATGGAGTTGTCCACCAGCTCGAAGACCATGTGGTGGAGGCCGGTGCCGTCATCCGTGTCCCCGATGTACATACCGGGGCGCTTGCGGACGGCATCCAGGCCTTTCAACACCTTGATACTGGATGAGTCATATTCGTGGCTGTTTTCGGAGCTCATAGCTATTCCTGATTGATACTGCCTGTGTCTTGAACCCTGCCCTGTTCCACGTGGAACATTGCGAGGGTCTGATCCCCCTTCCCTGTGCCTGGCCAACTGGCAAGCAAGTCCCCGGGGTCGACCCCGGTAACGAGCACCTGCACACCCATCTCCCGCAGCAAAACGCCGACATTGGCGCGATGCCGGGCATCCAGCTCCGCCGGTAAATCGTCGAGGAGGTAGATGCACTGCCTGCCGGAACGCTGGCGAAGCAGATAACCCTGGGCCACCTTCAGCGCCGTTACCAGGATCTTGCCCTGTCCACGGGAGAGGACTTCCACCGCCGCCTTGCCATCCACCTGGATCCTGAGGTCCGCCCGGTGGGGCCCAAGCTGGGTATGCCCGGCCTTCCTGTCCCGCTCCAGGCCATCCCGCAGCAATTCCCCAAGGTCCTGGGAGCGATCCCATCCCGCTTGGGGCAGAAGTCTGATGCCGGGAACAACGCCGAGCCGCGCACCAATCTCACCAAAAACCGGCTGGAACGCCTCGGCGTAGAGGCCGCGAAGATCCGCTATCCTGTTGGAAATCTGGACAAATTCCCTGTCCCAGACCGCCATTTGCAAGGGATCGATTCTACCATGCCGGAGCAGGGAATTGCGGTGCTTCAGGCAGCGCTGAAACCGACCCCAGAGGTGACGGAACTCCTGTTCCACGTGGAACACACCCCAATCCAGAAAGGCCCGGCGGTAACTGGGGGCTCCCTCCAGCAGCTGGAAGCTGTCGCTGTTGAGGAGCTGGACCGGCAGGGTCTCACTGAGCCGCGAGGCACTGCGCACCACCTCCCCTCCCACCTTGAAGAGAAACTCGCCATCCGCGGCCCGATTGACGCCGATGGCGCTGGTGCGCCCCTGCTCATCCACCAGGGAGCCAAAGCAGGTGCAATCCTGGCGCTGATGATTGATCACGGAGCGTAAATTGCGGGTGCGAAACGAGCGGCCCCGGGACAACAGGTAAACCGCTTCGAGCAGACTGGTCTTGCCGCTGCCGTTGATGCCGTGGAACAGATTGGCCCCCGGGACGAGGGCGATATCGACGGCATCCAGGTTACGCAGGCCGGTCACGGCCAGTCGCTGGAGATACATTGCAGGGGGAAACGGGAAGGAAGGTTGGCAAGACCTGTGGAACACCCGCCTGACCGGCCGGTCTTCCACAGGTCTCGAATGACGTCAGAGGCGCATCGGCATGACGACATAAAGGGCGCCGGAAGACTCTGGAGATTCCAGCAGGGCGCTGCTGTTGGCATCGGTGAGCACCATGCGGATATTGTCGCCCTTGAGAGCGTTGAGGGCATCGAGCAGGTAATTGACGTTGAAGCCGATCTCCAGCTCGCCGTCTCCCTGGTAGTCGACGCCGACTTCCTCTTCCGCCTCCTCCTGTTCCGGGTTATTGGCGGTGATCTTGAGCTGGTCGCGACCGAGCTGCAGTCTCACGCCCCGGTACTTTTCGTTGGAGAGAATGGCCGCCCGGGCAAAGGCGTGGCGCAACAGTTCCCGATCCCCCACCACAAACTTGGAACCCCCCTTGGGCAACACCCGCTCGTAGTCGGGGTAGGCGCCGTCGATCAGCTTCGAGGTGAAGCGGAAGTCGCTGCCCTGGATAAGCACATGGTTGCTGCCCAGGGTCACGGTGATGCTGTCCTCGTCGGACAGGATGCGGGACAGTTCCACCACCCCCTTGCGGGGCACGATGGCCTGGATCTTCTCGGGGATGCTGAAGGGCATCTCGCTGTAGGACATGGCAAGCCGATGCCCGTCGGTGGCCACCGCCCGCAGCAAGCCGCTCGAGGCCTCCCACAACATGCCATTGAGGTAATAGCGCACATCCTGCTGGGCCATGGCAAAGGCGGTGTCGTCGATCAACTTCTTGAGGGTAGCGCCGGGAATGGTGAACTCCGCCTGACCGGGGCCTTCCTCCACGCAGGGAAACTCGCTGGCGGGGAGTGTGGAGAGGGTGAAGCGGCTGCGGCCACTGGTGATCAGGATACGTCCGCCATCCTCACTGAAGTGAATATCGGCGCGGTCCGGCAGGGATTTGCAGATATCCACCAGCTTGCGGGCAGGGACGGTGATCTCGCCGGGCTCCCCGGGCTGCTCGAGATCGGTACGGCCGACGATTTCCACCTCCAGGTCCGTCCCGGTAAGGGACAGCCGATTTCCCTCCAGACTGATCAGCACATTGGACAGCACCGGCAGGGTCTGACGGCGCTCCACCACGCTGACCACCAGTTGGAGGGGTTTGAGGAAGGCTTCCCGAGAAATGCTGAATTTCATAGCTCTGCGTCGTCCGGCTTGTGAAGTGAATGGATTGTCTATCGGGGGAGGGGCAACGCCGAAGGCCATCTGACGCCTTTATTCCGCGATAAATCCTTAAAAATCAACAAACTATAAATCAAGTCGTCAACAGCCTCAGGAGATTCTTCATATCCTCCCGGATGTCGCTGTCGGTCTCGTCCAACTCCTTGACCTTGCGGCAGGCGTGCAACACCGTGGTGTGGTCCTTGCCGCCAAAGGCCTCGCCGATCTCCGGCAGGCTGTGGTTGGTCAGCTCCTTTGCCAGGGCCATGGCCACCTGGCGGGGCCGGGCAATGGACCGGCTGCGGCGGCGCGACAACAGGTCCGACAGCTTGATCTTGTAATACTCGGCCACGGTGCGCTGGATGTTGTCTATGGTAACCAGCTTGTCCTGGAGCGCCAACAGGTCTTTGAGGGACTCCCGGATGAGGTCGATGTCGATGGCTCGGCCGGTGAAGTGGGCGTTGGCAATCACCCGCTTCAAGGCGCCTTCCAGCTCCCGCACGTTGGAGCGAATGCGCTGGGCGATGAAAAAGGCGGCGTCGTGGGGCAGCTGGGTATTGGCCTGGCGGGCCTTCTTCATCAGGATGGCCACCCGGGTTTCCAGATCCGGGGGCTCCACCGCCACGGTGAGGCCCCAGCCGAAGCGGGACTTGAGCCGCTCCTCCAGGCCGTTGAGCTCCTTGGGGTAGCGGTCGCAGGTGAGGATCATCTGCTGGCCGCCCTCCAGCAGGGCGTTGAAGGTGTGAAAAAACTCCTCCTGGGAACGGTCCTTGCCCGCGAAAAACTGGATATCGTCGATCAGCAAGGCATCCACCGAACGGTAGTAGCGCTTGAAGTCGTTGATGGCGGACAGCTGGAGCGCCTTGACCATGTCCGCCACGAAGCGCTCGGAGTGCAGGTAGAGGATCTTGGCGTTGGGATTGGACTGCTTGAGGGCATTGCCCACTGCGTGCATCAGGTGGGTCTTGCCGAGCCCCACGCCCCCGTAGATGAACAGGGGATTGTAGGAGCCGCCAGGATTCTCGGCCACCTGCCTGGCCGCCGCGTGGGCCAGCTGGTTGGACTTGCCCTCGACGAAGGAATCAAAAGTAAAGGTCCCGTTGAGATTGCTCTCGTGGCGCAATCCACCCTCGATGGCGGATGCTGCCTTGGCGGCGGAGCCGTTGATCCGGGCGCCCCGCCGGGGCGCGACAAGCTCGTCCATCGGGGCATCCGGCTCGGCTGGATGATCGATGGTTGGGGGCGGCGCTGCCCGACCCCTCGCCGCGGCACGGGGTGCCGGCGCGGCGGCCATCTGCCCATTGCCGGATTCCACCACTACCTGGCACTGGCGACCGGCTATTTCGGTGTAGAGTTCGCGGATGCGATGGAGAAATTTTTGCGCGACCCAGTCCTGAACAAAGCGGTTTGGCGCGACCAGACGCAAGGTCTGGGGGTTGTCGTCATCGAGTTGGTGAGGCTCGGCCTTCAGCGGGCGAATCCAGGTGTTGAACTGTTGTGTGGGTAGTTCGTCCTGCAAATGGCCGAGACATTGTTCCCAATATGCTTGCGCCAAGACGCTGCTCCGTTCCACGGTTGTTGTAGTTGAATTACGGTGAAGAGCGACGCAGTCTACCCCGAAAATTTCGACTTATCCACACCTCGGCGGGCTTTTTTTATTCCGGGGAAATACCAAAAAAATATATAAAAATCAACATATTGAAAAATACCCGGAAAGAAAATAGCGGGCATCTTGACAAGCTTGAAGCGATCAAAAAACAACCACAAAACTGTGGATAACCTGTGTTGTTTCTGTGCGTTTACGGTGGACGGCGGGTGGCTTTGTCCGACTTCATCAAACGGGGAGGCTGCGTTGCGCCGCTGATGGCGCCGTTATTTTCCGATGCAGAAACTCGAAAAAATCTTTCCCAGCAGATCGTCCGAGGTGAATTCCCCGGTGATTTCGCCAAGGCTGTCCTGGGCGCCGCGCAGATCCTCCGCCAGCAGCTCGCCGGCACTGGATGCCAGCAATTGGCCCCGCCCCTGGACGATGGCGGCCCGCGCCCGGTGAAGGGCGTCGAGATGCCGGCGGCGGGCCACGAATATCCCCTCCCGGGCGCCCTCGAACCCCATGCACGCCTTGAGGTGCTGACGCAACTGCAGGACACCCTCCCCGGTCCGGGCCGAGAGGGGAACCACCGCCACCCCTGGATACTCGAGCCCCGCCACCCAGGCTTCCAGGGCAACTGGCGCCAAGTCCACCTTGTTCAACACCACCGTGATGTTGGAGGCGCCGGGGCAACGCTCGAACAACGCCGGCCACAGCTGATCCAGCCGGGTCGGTCCGTCGCGGGCCACATCCACCACGAACAGGATGCGATCCGCCTGCTCGATTTCGATCCAGGCGCGGCGAATGCCTTCCCGCTCTACGGGATCATCGCTATCCCGAAGGCCCGCGGTATCGACGATATGCAGTGGCATGCCGTCGATATGAATGCTTTCCCGCAGGACATCCCGGGTGGTGCCGGCAATGTCGGTGACGATGGCGCTGTCGCGCCCCGACAGGGCGTTGAGCAAGCTGGATTTACCGGCGTTGGGTTTGCCGGCGATGACCACGGTCATTCCCTCGCGAATCAGCGCGCCCTGGGCGGCATCACCGATGATGCCGTCGAGATCGGCGAGGAGTCCATCGAGCCCGGCGAGCACCCGACCGTCCCCCAGGAAGTCGATTTCTTCCTCGGGAAAGTCGATGGCGGCCTCGATGAAGATGCGCAGGTTTACCAGGGTATCCACCAGGGCGTGAATGCGGCGGGAAAAATCCCCCTGGAGGGAGCGCACCGCGCAGCGCGCCGCTTCCCGGGAACTGGCGTCGATCAGGTCGGCGATTGCCTCGGCCTGGGCCAGATCGATCTTGTCGTTGAGGAAGGCCCGCTGGGTGAACTCCCCGGGCCGGGCGAGGCGAGCCCCAAGCTCCACCACCCGGGCCAGCAGTGCGTCCATCACCACCGGGCCACCGTGGCCGTGCAGCTCGATGACATCCTCGCCGGTGAAGGAGTGGGGGGCGGGAAAGAACAACAAAAGCCCCCGGTCGATAACGCTGCCCTCGCCATCGTGAAAATCACAGAGCAGGGCCGAGCGGGGGATCACCTCACCGGGATGGAGGGCCCGGAGAAAACCGCCGAGCCCCCGACCCGACACCCGCACGATGCCCACCCCGCCCCGGCCGGGGGGCGTGGCCACCGCGGCGATGACATCCCAGTCCGGGTTGGTGAGGCTGGTGGTCACGGGACGGGAGTCCTCAGCCCTTGCCGGCCTCGATGCGGCGGGTGATCACCCACTGCTGCAGGATCGACAGCACCGAGTTGACCGTCCAGTAGAGCACCAGTCCCGCCGGGAAGAAGGCGAACAGGAAGGAGAACGCCACCGGCATGATCTTCATGACCTTGGCCTGGGTGGGGTCCGGCGGCTCTGGCTGCAACAGGGTGGTGACGTACATGCTGATGCCGTTCAGCACCGGCAGCACGAAATAGGGATCCTTGATGGACAGATCCTGGATCCACAGTATCCAGGGCGCATGGCGCAGCTCGACACTCTCGAACAGTACCCAGTAGAGGGCGATGAACACCGGCATCTGGATGAGGATGGGCAGGCAGCCCCCCATGGGGTTGACCTTTTCCTTCTTGTAGAAGTTCATCATCTCCTGGGAGAGCTTCTGGCGATCGTCGCCATAGAGCTCCCGCAGCCGGGTCATCTCCGGCTGCAGCTTGCGCATCTTCGCCATGGAGCGGTAGCTGGTGGCGGACAACTTGAAGAACAGGGCCTTGATCAGCACCGTCAGCAGGATGATGGTCCAGCCCCAGTTCCCCACCAGGTCGTGAATCAGGGTCATCAGGGCGAAAATCGGTTTGGCGATCCACCACAACCAGCCGTAGTCCACGGTCAGATCGAGATAAGGGGAAATCTTCTCCAGCCGGTGCTGGTCCTTCGGCCCCACATAGAAGCCCGCCTTGATTTCCCCCTGCTGCCCCGCCGGAATGTTCAGCGCTGGGGAGGTAAAACCAAAGGTGTAGAGATCCTTGCCACCGAGCTTGCGCAGACTGAAACTGTTGCGCTGTCCCTGATCCGGCACCCAGGCACTGATGAAGTAATGCTGGACCATGGATACCCAGCCGCCCAGCTTTTCAGTGGTGAAAGGCGCCTCCGCCAGGTCGGCGAACGGCACCTTCTTGTAGTTCTCCTCCGGCGTGGTAATCGCCGCCCCCAGGTAGGGCTGCATGCCGAAGCCATCCCCCGCCGGGGGCTGCCAGGTATCCCGCTGGATCTGGCCGAACAGGTGGCCGCGCCATTCCTTGCCGGTCTGGTTGTCGATGCTGTAGGCCACATCCAGCAGGTAGTCACCGCGCCGCAGAATAAACTGTTTGGTGATGGTGACATCGCCCTGCCGGTACACCAGGGGTACCACCACGGTGTCCTCGCCCGGTTTGAGTGCAAAGTCGTCACCCGAAACCTGAAACCTCGGGCGGGTACTGTTCTGGTCGGTGCCATCGGGGCCTATGAGACCGCTCTGGGCAATATAGGTGTGGTTGGCGGAGCGATTGAGAATCACAAAGGGATCCGACCGAGGGTCCAGGGATTCCCGATGGGCCAGCAGCGCGGTGCGGACGATATCGCCGCCATAGGTATCGATGGTCACTTCCAACACATCGGAGCGGACGGTGACCAACCGCCCGCTGGCGGGACTCTCGGTGGCCACGGCATCGCCCTTCTCTCCATCCCCGACAAGGGGAATGGCGCCATCCGCGTTGGACGCCTGGCCGCCGGGATTGTCGATCTCGGGCACCACCACCGCCTCCTTGACGAAACTCTGGGGCGGCGGCGCCCGCTCCGCCTCGAACTCGTTCCAGCGTATATAAAGAAGCGCGAGCACCAGGACGATGGCGCTAATCAACAGGTTGCGTTGCCAATCCATAATCAGTTCGTCTCGAATTCCGTGGGTGGCTTGGGGGGCACAGGGTCAACCCCACCGGGATGGAAAGGGTGGCAGCGGGACAACCGCCTGACCGTCAGCCAGGACCCGCGCAGGGTCCCGTGGACATCGATGGCCTCGCAGGCATAGGCCGAGCAGGAAGGGTAAAAACGGCAGTTCTGCCCAAGCAGCGGGCTCAAGGCGACCTGGTAACCGCGGATCACGGCTTTCAGTATCTGTTTCATGCCTTGTCCACCTTGCGCGCCAGGCGCTCCCAAGTGTCCCGCATGATACTGGTTTGCTCGCCGGGCAACAGGGTATCGAAGCCCTTTCTGGCGAGAAAAATGATGTCGAGGGAGTCCAACCGGTCGGCGCGGTGGCGAAAGGTGTCCCGCACTACCCGCTTGACGCGGTTGCGGGCCACCGCCCGGCGAATGTTCTTTTTGCCAATGACGAGGCCCAGGCGCGCATGGCCCAGGGTGCTGCGCCGCGCCAGTACCAGGAACTGCGGGTGACCGACCTTGAAATCCGCCCTGTCGAAGACCGCCTGGAACTGGGCGGCATTGAGCAGCCTTCGGGTCTTGTCAAAGCGGGCCGCCACTGATGAGGCTCATGCCCCGGGTGACGGGGCAACGTCGCCGGCCTGTCAGGCGATCAGGCGATGACGGCCCTTGGCACGACGACGCTTGAGGACGAGCCGGCCCTTGGCGGTGGCCATCCGGGCGCGAAAACCGTGGGTACGCTTGCGCTTGAGGACGCTGGGTTGGAAGGTTCTTTTCATGTCTGAATCCTGTTGGACGGCAAGTTGGGACTAGCGGATAAAGGGCGGCGATTCTAATAAAAAAAGGACCTGCTGGCAAACAAAGACTATTCACACCTTATAAACAGAAGCCCACAGGAAAAACACAACAAAATCAACAAACACCACCCCAGGTGGACAACCCTGTGCAAAACAACCCGGAAACACCCGGGTAACCTGTGGGCAATTCAGCCCGCAAAACCTGTGGATAACCGACCCTGTGCAAAAGGGCCGTTTCATCCACAGCTGAAACGCCCCCTCTCAAGGGCTTTCCCCAAGGCAAACGCCAGAGTTGCAGGATCAAAAAACATATTTTATTCAGAAGGTTAAGGTTGTTATCCACCGAAGAGGACTCACCCAATAACAGCTTCAAACATAAAAACCCTATTAACCAAGAACATAAAAGAGAGTTAATAAAGGAAAAGAAAAGGGAAAGAGGACAACGAAAATCACTGGTCAAAAAATCGGCATGTTCACGTATAATGCCCGCCCCCTTGGAGGTTGAGAGCCATGTTGCATCCGGATCAGTTCGACGTCATCGTCATCGGCGGCGGCCACGCTGGCACCGAGGCCTGCCTTGCGGCTGCCCGGATGGGATGCCGCACCCTGCTCCTGACCCACAACGTGGAAACCCTCGGACAGATGTCCTGCAACCCCGCCATCGGTGGCATCGGCAAGAGCCACCTGGTGAAGGAAATCGATGCCCTGGGCGGCGCCATGGCCCGCGCCACCGACCGCGGCGGCATCCAGTTTCGCGTCCTCAACGCCCGCAAGGGCCCTGCGGTGCGGGCGACCCGCGCCCAGGCCGACCGGGTTCTGTACAAGGCAGCGATCCGCGCCATCCTCGAGAACCAGCCCAACCTGTGGATTTTCCAGCAGGCGGTGGATGATCTTTTGGTGGAGGGGGACAGGGTTACCGGCGTGGTCACACAGATGGGATTGCGCTTTCGCGCCCCGAGCGTGGTCCTTACCGCCGGCACCTTCCTCGGTGGCTTGATCCATATCGGCCTCGAGAATCACGCCGGCGGCCGCGCCGGTGATCCCCCCAGCATCGCCCTCGCCCGGCGCCTGCGGGAATTGCCCTTCCGGGTCGGTCGCCTGAAGACCGGCACGCCGCCCCGCATCGATGCCAAGACCGTCGATTTCACCGGCCTTCAGGAGCAGTGGGGCGACGACCCCGTGCCGGTGATGTCCTTTCTTGGTACCGCCGCCGAGCATCCCCGCCAGGTGTGTTGCTGGGTCACCCACACCAGCGAGCGCACCCACGAGATCATCCGCGGCGGCATGGATCGCTCCCCGATGTTCACCGGGGTCATCGAGGGTGTGGGCCCGCGCTATTGCCCGTCCATCGAGGACAAGGTGGTGCGCTTCGCCGACAAGGATAGCCACCAGATCTTCATCGAGCCCGAAGGGCTCGACACCCATGAGCTCTACCCCAATGGCATATCCACCAGCCTGCCCTTCGACGTGCAGCTGGCCATGGTGCGGTCCATCAAGGGCTTCGAGAACGCCCACATCACCCGTCCCGGCTATGCCATCGAGTACGATTACTTCAATCCCCAGGATCTGCGCTATTCCCTTGAAACCAAGTTCATCGAGGGTCTGTTCTTCGCCGGGCAGATCAATGGCACCACCGGTTACGAGGAGGCCGCGGCCCAGGGCCTGCTCGCCGGCATCAACGCCGGTCTCAAGGCCCTTGGGCGGGACCCCTGGTGCCCGCGGCGGGATGAGGCCTACCTCGGTGTGCTGGTGGATGACCTGATCACCATGGGTACCCGCGAGCCCTACCGGATGTTCACCAGTCGCGCCGAGTACCGGCTGGTGTTGCGGGAGGACAACGCGGACCTGCGCCTCACCGAACAGGGTCGCGGGCTCGGGGTCGTCGATGACGAGCGCTGGGCCCGTTTCAGTGTCAAGCGGGACGCCATCGAGCAGGAGCGCCAACGCCTGCGGAGCAGCTGGGTGCAGCCCGGCACCACCGCCGCGGAACGGGTTGGCGCCATCAGCGCCAATCCCCTCACCCGGGAATACAATCTGTTCGAACTGCTTAAGCGGCCAGAGCTGGATTACAGCCTGGTGGGCGGTCTCTTGGGGGAGCCGGTAGCTGATCCCCAGGTGGCGGAGCAGGTGGAGATCGACGCCAAGTACGCCGGCTACATCGACCGCCAGCGGGAGGATATCGAGCGGCTGCGGCGCGGCGAGAATACGCCGATACCCACCGATTTCGACTATGGCCAGGTCAAGGGGTTGTCCAACGAAGTGCGCCAGAAGCTTGCCGAGGCGCGCCCCGAGACCCTCGCCCGGGCCGCGCGGATTCCCGGGGTGACCCCTGCGGCGATTTCCCTGCTGTTGATTTTCCTCAAGAAAAAATCCGTGGCCAGCGGCGCCGCCGAACGCTTCGCCTGACCGTGGTGGACTTGACCAAACCCCGCGACCTGCTGCGCCAGGGCGTTGCCGCGCTGCATCTCGACCTCGACGAAGGCCAGATTGAGCTGCTGATCCGTTACCTGGAGCTGCTCGCCAAGTGGAACCGGGCCTACAACCTCACGGCGGTGGAAGATCCCCTGGCGATGGTGAGCCTGCATCTCCTGGACAGCCTGGCGATTGCTCCCTATCTCGATGGGGGGCGGTTTATCGATGTCGGCACCGGACCGGGCCTGCCCGGCATTCCCCTCGCCATCGCCCTGCCCGGCCGGCACTTCACCCTGCTCGACAGCAATGGCAAGCGTGTGCGATTTCTGTTTCAGGTGCGCACTGCCCTGGGCCTTGGCAATGTCCGCGAGGTGCAGTCCCGGGCCGAGACCTGGCGCGACGGGCCAGGCTACGACGGCATCATCAGCCGCGCCTACAGCGCCATCGACACCATGCTCGCCAGCACGGCCCACCTGCTTGCCCCCGGCGGACACTTTTACGCCATGAAGGGACGCCTTCCCGAAGAAGAGTTGAGCGCCCTGGCAAAACCCTTTAATGTCACGGCCACGCGCCGTTTGCAGGTGCCGGGCATCGACGGGGAGCGTCACTTGATCGAGATCGGGGTAACACCTTGACCCATATCTACACAGTCGCCAACCAGAAGGGCGGGGTCGGCAAGACCACCACCAGCGTCAACCTGGCGGCGTCCCTGGCCAATTACGGCAAGCGGGTGTTGCTGGTGGATATGGACCCCCAGGGCAATGCCACCATGGGGGTGGGTATCGACAAGAACCACCTCGGGCAGTCCGTGTACGACGTGATCACCGGCCAGGTGGAGGTGGAGCGGGCGATCCAGCGCAATGAAGCCGGGGGCTTCGACGTGCTGCCCGCCAACCGGAATCTCACCGCCGCCGAAGTGGAATTGCTCAACCTCTCCCACAAGGAGAGCCGGCTGCGCCACGCCCTCGCCCGGGTGGCTCCCGGGTACGACTACATCGTCATCGACTGCCCGCCGTCCCTCAGCATGCTCACCGTCAACGCCCTGGTGGCCTGCCAGGGGGTGATCATTCCCATGCAGTGCGAGTACTACGCCCTTGAGGGTTTGAGTGATCTGGTGGCCACCATCCAGCGCATTGGCAAGGCCCTCAACCCAGGCCTGCGCATCGAGGGAATTCTGCGCACCATGTTCGATCCCCGCAACTCCCTCACCAACGAAGTCACCGCGCAACTCCACCGCTACTTCGGTGAAAGGGTCTACCGCACCACCATCCCCCGCAACATACGCCTGGCGGAGGCACCGAGCTTCGGCGTGCCCGCCCTCCAGCACGATCGCCACGCCAAGGGTGCGATCGCCTATCTCGGGCTCGCCGGCGAGATCATCCGCCGTGGCAAACAGCCTGAAGACGGCGCCACCGCGGCCACAGGACACTAACCCATGTCAGCAAAACGCAAAGGATTAGGCCGCGGCCTCGACGCCCTGTTGGGGATTTCCGCCGGGGAGCACGAGCATCAGGACAGTTCCGCCGCTGCGGGGCCAGTGAGCGAGGACGGCACCCTCAAGCACCTGCCCATTGAATTCCTACAGCGCGGCAAGTACCAGCCGCGCCGCGACATGCACCCCGAGGCGCTCCAGGAACTGGCGGAGTCGATCCGCAGCCAGGGCATCATGCAACCCATCGTGGTGCGTCCCCTCGGGCCCGACAGCTACGAGATCATCGCCGGCGAACGGCGCTGGCGCGCGGCCCAGATGGCGGGGCTCGACAAGGTGCCCACCCTCGTTCGCGACGTGCCGGACCAGGCCGCCATCGCCATGGCCCTGATCGAGAACATTCAGCGGGAGGACCTGAACCCCATCGAAGAGGCTCACGCCCTCACCCGTCTCCAGCAGGAATTCCACCTCACCCAGCAGCAGGTAGCCGAGGCGGTGGGCAAATCCCGGGCGGCGGTGGCCAATCTGATGCGCCTGCTGGCCCTCGAGAACGAGGTGCGCATCATGCTGGAACGGGGCGATATCGAGATGGGTCACGCCCGTGCGCTGCTTGGCCTATCCGGCGATGAGCAGACCAATGCCGCCCGCACCGTGGCGGGGAAGGGCCTCACCGTGCGTCAAACCGAGGAGCTGGTGCGCCGCCTGATCAAGGCGAAGGATGAACAACCCAGGACGCCAATCCACGCCGACCCGGATATTCGCCGCCTCGAGCAGCGGGTGGCGGAGCATGTTGGATTGCCCGTAGCCATCCAGCACGGTGCCGGCGGCAAGGGCAAGGTGGTGTTCAGCTACAGCCGGCTCGACGAACTGGACGGGCTCCTGGAACGCCTCAAGGTGGGGGAATAGGTCGCGGGATCTGTGCTCCGTGGCGGATCTGCCCACATCCCCGTGGATAGCCCCGAATCGGCGCCGACTTTTCTTGAATAACCCCACCCGACTCCCTATAATTGCGCCCCGCTCATGGGTACCCGGTTTTCCATGGGCAAGGGTGTGACCTGAAGGCGGCGGCTGTCATGGGTACCATAGCAAAGCCCCCGTTGTGGCGGATCAGCGGGCTCCAGCTTCTGGCGCTGTCGGTGCTTTCCGCGGGTCTGTTGCCCCTTGGTCCGGTGCAGTCATACTCGCTGCTGGCGGGGGGGCTGATCCACATCGCGGGCACCGCCTATTTTGCCAGTCTGGCCTTTCGCCATCAGGGTGCGAGGCAGCTGGGCCGGACGGTACGGAGCATGTACCGGGGAGAAACCGGCAAGATAATGCTCTCCGCGCTTTTTTTCATCGCGGTGTTTTTATTTGTCAAACCGCTCGGGGTATTCGCGTTCTTTTGTGGTTATGGCGCCATGGTCGTGGTTCACGCCTGGATCGCCGCAAGACTGCTGCAACGACGACCCCAGGGCGGCTAAACCAACAGGCCTTCAAGAGAGACCCGTAGCAATGGCAGGAACCCAGACCACCACAGCCTACATCCAGCATCACCTGCAGAATCTGGTATACGGCAAACATCCCGATGGTACCTGGGGCTTCGCCCACTCCCCGCAGGAAGCAGCGGACATGGGCTTCTGGGCCTTCCACGTCGACTCCCTCGGCTGGTCCATCGGCCTTGGCATCCTCTTCTGCTGGCTGTTTCGTTCCGCGGCCAAGAAGGCCACCACCGGCGTCCCCGGCGGATTCCAGAATTTCATCGAGTACATCGTCGAGTTCGTCAGCGGCACCGTAAAGGATAGTTTCCACGGCCACAGCAAGCTGATCGGCCCCCTCGCCCTCACCGTGTTCGTCTGGGTATTCCTGATGAACCTGATGGATCTGATCCCCGTCGACCTGATTCCCTACGCCGCCCAGCTGTTTGGCCAGCATGTACTCGGCATGGATCCCCACCATGTCTACTTCAAGATCGTGCCCTCCACCGACGTCAACGTCACCGCCGGCATGGCCCTTGGGGTGTTCGCGCTGATGATCTTCTACGGCTTCAAGATCAAGGGCCCCGGCTACATCAAGGATTTCACCCTGCACCCCTTCAACCACTGGGCATTCATTCCCGTGAACCTGTTCATGGAAGTGGTGGGCATGCTGGCCAAGCCGTTCTCCCTGGCCCTGCGACTGTTCGGCAACATGTTTGCCGGGGAGATGATCTTCATCCTGATCGCCACCATGTACAGTGCCGGCCTGATTCTCGGCATCTTCGGTGGCTTCCTCCAGCTCGGCTGGGCCATCTTCCATATTCTGATCATCACCCTGCAAGCCTTCATCTTTATGGTGCTCACGGTGGTGTACCTGAGTATGTCCCACGAAGACCATTGATTTACCGACTTTTCACTTACCAACCTTAAAACGCTAGGAGATACACATGGAACTCGTCATTATCGCTGCCGCCATCATGCTGAGCTCAGCCGCCATCGGTGCCGCCCTGGGTATGGGCCTTCTCGGTGGCAAACTGATCGAAGGCACCGCCCGTCAGCCCGAGCTCGGCCCCATGCTGCAGGGCAAGATGTTCCTGCTCGCCGGTCTGATCGACGCCATCCCCATCATCGCCGTCGGTATCTCCATGTACCTGATCTTCGTTGTTGCCCCCGGCGTTGGTGCCTGAACCCTGGCCGTCACAAGATAGCTGATCAACCGAAACTGAAATTGTGAGGTTAAAGGCGTGAATATCAACATGACGCTGTTCGGCCAGATGGCGAGCTTCGCCGTCTTCGTGTGGTTCTGCATGAAGTTCGTCTGGCCCGCGCTGACCCATGCCCTGGAGGAGCGCAAGAACAAGATCGCCGACGGCCTCGACGCCGCCGACCGCGCCATGCGGGATCTTGAGCTGGCCCAGGGCAAGGCCACAGAGCAACTCAAGGAAGCCAAGCAGGAGGCGGCCGCGCTCATCGAGCAGGCCAACAAGCGCGCCAACCAGATCGTCGAGGAAGCCAAGGACAAGGCCCGTGCCGAGGGCGAACGCCTGAAGGCCACCGCCCAGGCGGAGATCGAGCAGGAAGCCAACCGCGTCCGCGAGGAACTTCGCGCCAAGGTGGCGGCCCTCGCCCTCGCCGGAGCCGAGAAGATCCTGGAAGCGTCCATCGACGAAAACGCTAATCGTGAGCTGGTCGACAAACTGGCGGCACAGCTTTAACGAGGTTTGATATGGCGGAATTGAGTACTCTGGCCCGACCCTACGCCAAGGCAGCCTATGAATTCGCTGCCGCGGCGGACACCCTCGGGACCTGGTCGGCGATGCTGAAGACCCTGTCGGCCGTGGTCCAGGATGCCGTGGTGAAGTCCCTGCTGGAAGCCCCCGGACGCAGTGCCCAGGAGCAGTCCGACACCCTGGTGGAACTCTGCGGCGACGCGCTCGACGACAAGGGTGTCAACCTGGTGCGGCTGCTGGCCCAGAACCGCCGGTTGCCGTTGATCCCCTTCATCAGTGAGCAGTTCGAAGTCCTGAAGGCCCAGCGCGAGCAGACCGTGGAGGTGGAACTGATTTCCGCCAAGGTCCTCGGCGACGACCAAAGCGCCCGTCTGGCCCAGGCGCTCGGCAAGAAGCTGGACCGCCAGGTCAATGTGCGGCACAGCATCGACCCATCCCTGATTGGCGGAGTTCTGATCCGCGCCGGCGATACCGTGATTGATGGCAGTATCCGCGGTCGCCTGAACAAACTCGCTGAAGCACTAAATTCCTAGTATTTGAACATACGGGATCGAGGAATCGACCATGCAGCAACTGAATCCATCTGAAATTAGCGACATCATCAAGCAGCGCATCGAGCGCCTTGATGTCACCACCGAAATCAAGAACGAGGGCACCATCGTCTCCGTATCCGACGGTATCGTGCGCATCCACGGTCTTGGCAATGTGATGTACGGGGAAATGATCGAGTTCGACGGTGGCCTGTACGGTCTCGCCCTCAACCTCGAGCAGGACTCCGTGGGCGCCGTGGTACTGGGTGACTACCAGGGCCTGGTCGAAGGCAAGAAGGCCCGTTGCACCGGCCGCATCCTCGAAGTGCCCATCGGCCCCGAGCTGGAAGGCCGCGTGGTGGATGCCCTCGGCAACCCCATCGACGGCAAGGGCCCGATCAACGCCAAGCTGACCGATGCGATCGAAAAGGTCGCCCCCGGCGTGATCGAGCGCCAGGGTGTCGACCAGCCGGTGCAGACCGGTCTCAAGGCCATCGACGCCATGGTGCCCATCGGCCGCGGCCAGCGGGAGCTGATCATCGGAGACCGCCAGATCGGCAAGACCGCCATCGCCATCGACACCATCATCAACCAGAAGAATACCGGCATCAAGTGTGTCTACGTGGCTATCGGCCAGAAGAACTCCACCGTTGCCAACATTGTGCGCAAGCTCGAGGAACACGGGGCCCTGGCCCACACCGTGGTCGTCGCCGCCACCGCCGCCGACCCGGCCTCCATGCAGTACCTGGCCGCCTACACCGGCTGCACCATCGGCGAGTACTACCGCGACCGCGGCCAGGATGCGCTGATCATCTATGACGATCTCACCAAGCAGGCCTGGGCCTACCGCCAGATCTCCCTGCTGCTGAAGCGCCCCCCGGGCCGCGAAGCCTACCCCGGCGACGTGTTCTACCTGCACTCCCGTCTGCTGGAGCGGGCCGCCCGCGTCAACGCCGACTACGTCGAGAAGTTCACCAACGGCGAAGTCAAGGGCAAGACCGGCTCCCTCACCGCCCTGCCCATCATCGAGACCCAGGCCGGCGACGTGTCCGCGTTCGTACCCACCAACGTGATCTCCATCACCGATGGCCAGATCTTCGTCGAGTCCAACCTCTTCAACGCCGGTGTGCGTCCGGCGATGAACGCCGGCCTGTCCGTATCCCGGGTAGGTGGCGCGGCCCAGACCAAGATCATCAAGAAGCTCGGCGGCGGTATCCGTCTCGCCCTCGCCCAGTACCGGGAACTGGCGGCGTTCTCCCAGTTCGCCTCCGACCTGGACGAAGCCACCCGCGCCCAGCTGGAGCACGGCCAGCGGGTCACCGAGCTGATGAAGCAGGCCCAGTACTCCCCCTTGAGCGTGGCCGAGATGGGCGTGGTCCTCTACGCCGCCAACGAGGGCTACCTGAAGCCCGTCGAGGTGAGCAAGGTGGGTGATTTCGAGAAGGCCCTGCTGGCGTACATGCACGCCGAACACGGCGACCTGATGAAGCAGGTGAACGAGAAGGGCGACTGGAACGGCGACATCGAAGCCAGCTTCAAGGCTGCCCTCGACAAGTTCGTTGCCACCCAGAGCTGGTAAACCCCCGGCTCTCGACTCACAGCAACGCACAGCAGGACAGGCAGACAGCTTATGGCAGTCGGAAAAGAGATCAAAACCAAGATCAGCAGCGTCAAGAGCACGCAGAAGATCACCAGCGCCATGGAACTGGTCGCGGCGAGCAAGATGCGCCGCGCCCAGGATCGCATGTCCCTGGGCAAACCCTACGCGCAACGCATGCGGGCGGTGATTGGTCATATCGCCAACGCCCAGTCGGAGTACCGCCACCAGTACCTGGAGCAGCGCGCCGTCAAGCGCGTGGCCTACATCGTGGTATCCACCGACCGGGGCCTGTGCGGCGGCCTGAACATCAACCTGTTCAAGACCACCGTCAAGGCGATGAAGGAGTGGCACGACCAGGGCGTCGGCGTCGACATCTGCGCGATCGGCGCCAAGGCCAGCAGCTTCTTTGGCGGCCTCGGTGCCACTATCGTCGCCTCGGTGCGCGGGCTCGGTGACGAGCCCGCCGCCGCCGACCTGATCGGCAGCGTCAAGGTGATGCTCGACGCCTACGACGAGGGCAAGATCGATCGCCTGTTCGTGGTGAGCAACGACTTCATCAACACCATGACCCAGAAGCCGGAGGTCCTCCAGCTGCTGCCCCTGCTGCCCGAGCAGGATGAAAAGCTCGGTCACCACTGGGACTACATCTACGAGCCCGATGCCCAGGCGCTGCTCGACGGCCTCCTGACCCGCTACATCGAGTCCCAGGTCTACCAGGCGGTGGTGGAGAACAATGCCTGTGAGCAGGCGGCGCGGATGCTGGCGATGAAGAACGCTACCGACAATGCCGGTCAGTTGATCGATGAATTGCAACTGATCTACAACAAGGCCCGTCAGGCGGCCATTACCCAGGAACTGTCGGAAATTGTTGGCGGAGCGGCCGCTGTCTAAGCGGGCCCGCCGTTGAAAGATCAAAGCAGATTTTAAGAGGAACCGGAAATGAGTAGCGGACGTATTGTTCAAATCATCGGCGCCGTGATCGACGTGGAGTTTCCCCGTGATCAGGTGCCGAATGTCTATGATGCACTGACCGTGGCCGACAAGGGCCTCACCCTCGAAGTCCAGCAGCAGCTGGGTGACGGCGTGGTGCGCAGCATCGCCATGGGTTCCTCCGAGGGCCTGTCCCGGGGTCTCGCGGTGGCCAACACCGGCGCCCCCATCGCCGTGCCTGTCGGCAAGGGCACCCTGGGCCGCATCATGGACGTGCTCGGCAATCCCGTGGATGAAGCGGGCCCCATCGAGCACGAGACTCGCATGCCCATTCACCGCAAGGCGCCCGCCTACGCGGATCAGTCCTCCACCGTCGACATCCTCGAAACCGGCATCAAGGTCATCGACCTGATCATGCCGATTTCCAAGGGCGGCAAGGTCGGCCTCTTCGGCGGCGCCGGCGTGGGCAAGACCGTGACCCTGATGGAGCTGATCAACAACATCGCCAAGGCCCACTCCGGTCTGTCGGTGTTCGCCGGTGTCGGTGAGCGGACCCGGGAAGGTAACGACTTCTACCACGAAATGAAGGACTCCGGTGTTCTCGACAAAGTGGCCATGCTCTACGGCCAGATGAACGAGCCCCCCGGCAACCGTCTGCGGGTTGCCCTCTCCGGTCTGACCATGGCGGAATACTTCCGCGACGAAGGCCGCGACGTCCTGATGTTCATCGACAACATCTACCGCTACACCCTGGCCGGCACCGAAGTATCGGCACTGCTCGGCCGCATGCCCTCCGCGGTGGGTTACCAGCCGACCCTGGCGGAGGAGATGGGCGTGCTCCAGGAGCGCATCACCTCCACCAAGACCGGCTCCATCACCTCCTTCCAGGCGGTGTACGTACCGGCGGATGACCTGACCGACCCGTCCCCGGCGACCACCTTCGCCCACCTGGACGCCACCTTGGTACTGTCCCGCCAGATCGCCGAGCTGGGTATCTACCCCGCCGTGGATCCCCTGGACTCCACCTCCCGTCTCCTCGACCCGCTGGTGATCGGTGCCGAGCACTACGACACCGCCCGCGGCGTGCAGTCCGTGCTGCAGCGCTACAAGGAACTGAAGGACATCATCGCCATCCTCGGCATGGACGAACTGTCCGAGGAAGACAAGTTGGTGGTGGCCCGCGCCCGTAAGATCCAGCGCTTCCTGTCCCAGCCGTTCTTCGTGGCGGAAGTGTTCACCGGCAGCCCCGGCAAGTACGTTCCCCTCAAGGACACCATTGCCGGCTTCCAGGGTATCCTCAAGGGCGACTACGACCATCTGCCCGAACAGGCGTTCTACATGGTTGGTTCCATTGAAGAAGCCGTGGAAAAAGCGGGCAAGAAATAACCGTCCCGCCGAATCGAGGCTAGAGTTATGGGTATGACCTTTCACTGCAATATCGTAAGCACCGAGGAATCCCTGTTCTCGGGCCTGGTGGAGCTGCTGGTTGCCACCGGCTCCCTCGGGGAGCTGGGCATCAACCACGGCCACGCCCCGCTGCTCACCGACCTGAAGCCGGGCCCGGTGCGCATCGTCAAGCAGAACGGCGACGAGGAGCTGTACTACCTCTCCGGCGGCTATCTCGAAGTGCAGCCCCATGTGACCACCATCCTGGCGGACACCGCGCTGCGCGCCGACGATATCGACGAAGCCGCAGCCCTCGAGGCCAAGAAGGCGGCGGAGCAGGTGATGTTCAACCAGAGCGGGGAGTTCGACTACTCCCGCGCCGCGTCGCAACTGGCGGAAGCCGCCGCCCAGCTGCGTACCATCGAGGAATTGCGCCGCAAGGCCAGGTCCGTCAAGTAAGGCGACCGGGCAATTTCTCAAGGGCAGCTTCGGCTGCCCTTTTTTATGGCGGCGCGCCCGCCGTGGCGGGGCCGAAAGCCCTCGGGTTAGAATGCCGTCCAGACAGGAGAGATCGACAATGGCGGTGGATATCGTAATTCTCGCGGCCGGCAAGGGCACCCGGATGAAGTCCGCCCTGCCCAAGGTGCTCCATCCCCTCGCCGGCCGACCGCTGTTGCGCCATGTGGTCGACACCGCACGGGCCATTTCCGACGGTGCCATCACCCTGGTGGTGGGACACGGTGCCGAGGCGATCCGCGAACAATTTCCCGAACCCGATCTGCACTGGGTGGAGCAGCGCGAACAGCTGGGTACCGGCCACGCGGTGATGCAGGCCCTGCCCCGCCTGCGCCCTGGCGCCACCACCCTGGTGCTCTACGGGGATGTGCCGCTGATCAGCCCGGCGACCCTGCAGGCGCTGCTCTCCCAGGTCCATCCCGGCACCCTGGCACTGCTCACCGTCGAACTTCCCGACCCCACCGGCTACGGCCGCATTGTGCGGGACGAAGCGGGCAACGTCGCCGGCATCGTCGAGGAGAAGGACGCCAGCGCCCTGCAAAAGCTTATCACCGAGGTCAACACCGGGGTGATGGCGGTGCCCCCCGGGCGCATGGCCGCCTGGCTGCCCGCCATCGGCAACCGCAACGCCCAGGGTGAGTATTACCTCACCGATCTGATCGCCATCGCCCATGAACAGGGGCTGCTGATCCACACCCACCAGCCGCAGTCCCGGGAAGAGACCGAGGGGGTCAACAGCCGCCAGCAACTGGAGCGCCTCGAGCGTTACTACCAGCGCCGTCAGGCCGAGACCTTGATGGCCGAGGGGGTTGGCCTCGCCGACGCCGGACGCTTCGATTGCCGGGGGGAGCTGACGGCGGGGGAGGACTGCTTTATCGACGTCAACTGCGTCTTTGAAGGCCGGGTCAGCCTGGGGCGGGACGTCACCATCGCTCCCAACTGTCTGATCCGCGATGCGGAGATCGGCGACGGCGCAGTCATCAAGGCCAACACCGTGATCGAGGGGCCCGTGACCCTGGCGCCGGGTGTCGAGGTGGGGCCCTTCGCCCGGCTGCGTCCTGGCACCCAGTTGGCGGAGGGGGCGCGGGTGGGCAATTTCGTCGAGACCAAGAAGGCGGTGATCGGCCCCGGCAGCAAGGTCAACCACCTCAGCTACATCGGTGACGCCAC
>Ga0172382_10003578_pt1 | contig 24492 bp, 20 predicted proteins | sample Leawel138RmetaG_FD_122245 | JGI IMG/M metagenome (GOLD analysis project Ga0172382, IMG submission 122245) | Leachate microbial communities from a municipal landfill in Southern Ontario, Canada - Leachate well 138R metaG | ecosystem: Engineered > Solid waste > Landfill > Unclassified | place...
CCATTGTACCAGAGCCGAACGGCGGCCAGGGGCCTGCGGTGGCGCTTGCTGAGGTGTGGGGCTAGAGCCTGCCGTCGCGAATCACCCTGTCGAGCAGGCTTGGCACATCATTGGCGAGCAGGCTGCCGATGGTGGTTCTGCGGCCCCGCATGACGCCCTTGGGTGCGTGGCCGTAGCCGCCTCTGGTGTAGGTCTTGATATGGGCGTCAAAACGGTCGAGGGCAAACAGGCAGTAATCCAGCCAGGCCCTGTCCCTATCCAGTTCCACCCCCCGGGCCGCCAGTTCGTCGAGATACAGGTCGACAATGGCGCGCTCGTGGTCGCGGCGCATTTCCTCCTCCACGGCGCCGAGAAAGAAGTAGGCCACATCCCGCAGGCCGTGACCGCGGTACATTACCTGCCAGTCGAAATAACCGGCGCGGCCGTCGGGATAGGAAAAGGTGTTGCCCAGGTGACTGTCGCCGTGCAGGACCGTGGCCGGCAGGGTCTCCCAGTAGGCATAGACCTGTTGGTCGTTGTCGTCCCAGCGCCGGAGCATGTCACTAATGGCCTCGGGGAGATCGAGCCCGGCCTCGGACTGCAGATACTGGGCGCGGGCGATATGAAAGGATTGCTGGTGCCACTGAAAGCCGAAGCGGCGGGTGCGGGGCCTGACCCAGGCCAGGTCGGTGTCGAATCTGGGACTTTGCCAGTACTGGGCGTGGAGGCTGGCCAGGGCCTTGATCACTGCCTTTGCGTGGTCGAGGGAGCAATCGTCCGCTTGCCAGTAGGGCCGCAGGTTCCGCGCCTCCAGCACCTCCATCAGAAGCATGAAGCGGCCCCCGGGGTAACTGCGGGCCAACCAGGCCTTGGGGGCCAGCTCGGGCAATTCGGGTTGGATCTGGTTGTAGAAACGAACTTCATTTTCGGCCATGTGGAGGAGGGCCAGGGTCTCCCGCAGGTAGGGGCCTTCGGGGGTGGCCTTGACAAAAAGTTCGTCGGGGAGACCGGCCTGCTGCCCGGCAGGGTTCCATGCGAGACGCCAGCGCTTGCGGCTGGTCATGCCATCGTGGGCGTCAACCACGTCCAGTTTTTCCAGTTTGGCATCGGGAACGGCTCCTCCCAGTTCACGCTCCAGCAGCTCGGCGGTAATGTGGGACGGATCCCAGGGGCCGTCGATATCCAGCTGGGAGGCGTGGGCCAGGGCCATGTCCGCCGCTTCCAGGGCGGCCAGGGCTTGCTGGTGGAGGGCGGGGCTGTCGATATTGCTCATTGGGTTTTCCTTGGGTTGCAAAATCTCGTTGGGTGATGGCGAAGCAAAGAGGGTACAACGCCATCACCCGGGGTGCCAGTTGGGTGCCTCGCTTGCTCCAGCTTCAGTGCCGAATCGAGGCGCTCAAGGCGCAATTTTTACTACGACACCCTGGGTCAATGCCACGACGACAGCCAATGCCACGATGGCAACGGCGCTCCAGAACAAAATTCGAACGGTCTCCTTGATCAGGGCTTCTCGCCCCTCTGGCGGCAGATAACTCATGGCAACTTCCTTTTGTGGGTATGGCGCGAAGTCATGTCGATTCAGGGAATAAACGGCGGTAGATACGGGCTTTGGGCATCCAAAAGTATTCTGGTCACCACCAGGGGGACAACCAAAAGAATGAAGAAGCTGACTTGAAAGCCGACAAACCAAGCGAGCATGCGCCAGGCTTCGAACTTCCAGCGGGGGATGGTGACGGCATAGTTCAGGGGGGCGTCATAGCGCTCCCGCAGTGTCATCTGTGGCGAAGTGGCGACGGGCATCTTGGCAAGGGTAAAGCGCTCGAGGCGGAAAAATCGTTCAAAGTGGTTGAGGCCACCAATGGGTGGCTTGCCGGCCCAGTAGGCTATCAGGTTGGGCCAGATGCACATCAAGCCGATTGTCCACAGCAGGGTTATCCGTCCGCCATTGGGCCATTCCAGGACCGGGCCGATGCCGGGGTCGTAGGTCCACCAACCCAGTGCGCTGGCCAGGCCTTCCACAAGAAAGTCCCATGAATAATTGACCGGTACCGAGAGGATCACGATGGCCTTGAGCATGCTCCAGCCATAGCGCTTGGTGAGCCACTGTCCCAGCCAAAGAACGATCAATGCGTGTACCGTCCAGTAGATGGCGTAGGCAAAGGGCATGAAAAGCGGATCAAAGGGGGTCTTCAACGGCAGCCACTCCAAGAGGTGGTGGGTGGCAAATACGGGGCTGAAAACAAGGTGCTGCCCCCAGTCGCCCACGGTCTCCATCCAGTAGACCAACAGGCTGTTGACCAGGAATAAAAAACCCCAGGTCAAGCGTTTGTGGCGGAAACAGTCAACCAGGGCATACAGGATTATTGCCGAGCCGACGATGGGAATCACCCAGTCGAATACCCACAGCCCCTTTGGCGCAAGTAACGCAGGGGGTACGAGAAAGCCGTCGACTGTCGTGTTCATGGCGTGTCCTGATTCGAAATTACAATTCTATTGGGAATCGATGTCCTTCGCAGGCGGCGACACGGCAAGTGGCATCGTATCGCAGGAAGCAGCTTTGGCGAAACACGTGGTGCCAAGGGACTCGACGCCAGAGGGCTGGTATTGGCGGCGGATGCCATCGATTTTCACGTTCACGCTGATCGGAACACCATACTTTGGCCAAGTCCTGGGTGTTTGGTGTTATTGCGTTATGGATCTTACCGTTGTACGATCGTACAAGCAAATATGGGATTGCCAGTTGGATAACGACCGTTAAGGGATCCGCGGTCGCAGCTGGCAGAGCGCGACTGCGGGAAACATCAGCGGTGGTTTCTTTCAAGTTGCAATTTGCTGAACATCAAGGTGGAAATCCATTGCAGCTCAACGAGGAAATAACAATGCCAATAAAAGACACAAAGAATCAGTTCGTCCCTGTGGTGCCTGGGAAAGGGGCCTTCTCCCGCCAGCCCAAACGGCTGTTAATGGCCGCGATGATGCCGGCCCTGGCGCTGGCCTCCGCGCCCTCCCTGGCCCAGTCCGGCGCAGTGCTGGAAGAGGTGCTGGTCACCGCGCGGAAGCGGGAAGAAAGCGCCCAGGACGTGCCCATCGCCATCACCAGCATGAGTGGCGACGCACTCAAACTTCAGGGGGCGGCCAGTGTCATCGATATCGCCTTCCACGTTCCCAATATGATGTACACCGAATCCGTGGGCAACAACACCTCCCTGAGAACCACCATTCGCGGCCAGACCCAGAACGACATCATCGGCACCCTGGACGCATCCATCGGCACCTATGTGGACGATATCATCTGGTCCCGGCCGGTGGGCTCCAATGTCAATCTGGCGGATATCGAGCGGGTGGAAGTGCTGCGCGGGCCACAGGGCACCCTGTTCGGACGCAATACCACAGGTGGCGCCGTGCAGATCTATACCAAAAATCCGGAGTTCATCCGCTCCGCCCGCATCGGCGGTACCATCGGCAACTACAGCCGTGCCGACTACAACCTGATGGTCAATACCCCCATCATCGACGACAAGTTGGCGGGGCGTATCGCCATCGACGGCCAGAAGCGGGATGGCTGGCAGGACAATGTCATCGGTGGCTACGACGTCAACCAGGATGACAAGCGCAGCATTATCGCCAAGCTGCTGTTTACCCCCAGCGAGCGCAGAGAGTTCCTTCTCAAGGTGGAGAAGAGTGAAGGGGATTACCGGGGCAATGGCTCAACCCTGACCCATGTCATTCCCTCACCGTTACTGGCCTCCCTGGGTTTCCCGCCGGCACTGCAGGACCCCTATCTGGGCTTTCCCCAGTTGAACCCGGCCACCGGCCCCGGGGTGCCTTCCAGCAGCGTTCTCAGGCCCAACGAGTTCGAGGAGTTGTTTGAAGGCGCCAAGCCCCATACTTGGTTCGACAGCGACGCGATCAGCCTGACCAGCAGCATCGAACTCAGTGACGATCTCAGCATGAAACTTATCCTCGGCTACCGGGGGCTGGAATACGCCACTTTCTTCGATCTCGACGGCTCCCCGGTGCGCATTCTCGAGACAGAGACCTGGCTCGATGGCCACGACCAGTATTCCGCGGAGTTGCTGTTCAGCGGCACCGGTCTGGAGGATAAACTGGACTGGACGGTGGGCCTCTACCATTTCGATGAGTCCGGCACCGACGGTTCCGACTCCTTCTCGCCCTTCGGCTTTATAACCGCCACCGAGGGGGATGTGGAAAATACCAGTCAGGCGGTCTTTGCCCAGGGCACCTATCGCCTGACGGAGCAGCTCAACCTGACCCTGGGCCTGAGGTATTCGGAAGAGTCCAAGGACCTCACCTCAGTCAATGCTCGCGAAACCCAGGCCGGTGCGTTTATCTCTTGTCTGGTGCCTGAAGCGCTGAGAAATGACCCATCGGTACCGGGCCGGGCGGGTTGTGTGGGTGATTTCTCCCGGGACGATGACTCCATCGACTACACCTTTATGGTGGACTACAGCTTCGACAGCGGCTTGATGGCCTACTTCAAAACCGCGACGGGTTTCCGCAGTGGCGGTCAGAACCTCCGTGGCACGGATCTGCTGAGTTTTACGTCCTTTGCCCCTGAGGAAGTGGAGGAGTTCGAGGTTGGCTTCAAGCACGACTGGCTCGACAGCCGGTTGCGCACCAACATGGCCTTTTTCTACAGCGACTACAGCGATATCCAACGCTCCACCATAGTTCCCGTCGCCGGTGGCGCCACCGCCACCGTGGTGGCCAATGCGGCGTCTGCCACCGTCAAGGGCCTGGAGGCGGAATTCAGCGCCATCCTCACCGACGCCTGGCAGGCCGGGGGCTCTTTTGGCTGGACAGATGCCGGCTACGACGACTATATGGACATCGACCCCGCCACCGGTGGACCCCTCGACCGTTCCGGCCAGGAGTTTGTTTCCACCCCGGAACACACCTACAGCCTGTGGACCCAGTACAGCCTTCCCCTCACCACGGGAAGCCTGGACCTCCGCGCCGATTACAGCTGGCACGATGAGTATGTGTCCTTCTCCACCCTGGACCCGACGGGCTCGGATACCCCGGCCAAGGGCATGATCAACGCCAGGGCCCAGTGGAATGTCAGCGACAAACTGGAGTTGGCGTTGTGGGGGAAAAACCTGACGGATGAACAATACCGTATTGCCGGTATCGACTTTTTCGGCAATTTCGGCCACGCCATCGGGGTGGGTAATGAGCCCAGAACCTATGGCCTGGATGTCAATTATTACCTTGGTGAATAACTTTCCCGGAGTTCCCTGAAGCAGTTATTGCCCCACTTTGTGGGGCTTTTTTTTTGCCGGGTTAATAATTCCCGATGCCCGGCGTTCAAATGCAACCGCCCGGCAAACCCATCTTCAACGTGGTGCGGGAATGCATAATCAAGGTATCCACCTGGCGCCCATAACCGGTTGGGTGCCATCATCGTACGCTCACAGAGTGAACTCCTACGGGGTGCCCCCCGGGTTTGGGAGCATTGCGTGGGAGCCCGGTCTCCGGAAGAACGGGGTGGTCGATGTGCCCATAGCCGGTCGGGTGTAATCGTCGTTCGCAATTTCGAAGATGGGTTTACCGGACGGTTACGTTCAAATTCCCCCCAGGCACATGTACTTGATTTCCACATAATCCTCGATGCCGTACTTGGAGCCCTCCCGGCCGTTGCCGGATTCCTTGACGCCGCCGAAGGGCGCCATCTCGTTGGAGATCAGGCCCTCGTTGATGCCGACGATGCCGTATTCCAGGGCCTCGCCCACCCGCCAGATGCGGCCCATGTCCCGGGTGTAGAAATAGGCGGCCAGGCCGAACTCGGTGTCGTTGGCCATGCGCACGGCTTCCGCTTCGCTGCTGAAGCGAAACAGCGGGGCGACGGGGCCGAAAATCTCCTCCTTGAACACCCGCATGTCCGCGGTCACTCCGGTGAGCACCGTGGGCTCATAGAAGCAGCTGCCGAGGCTGGAGGGGCGGCCGCCGGAGATTGCCACGGCACCCTGGGCAAGGGCGTCCTGCACCATGGCGTCCACATCGCGGGCGGCCTTTTCGTTCACCAGGGGGCCCATGGTCACCCCGGCGTCGGCGCCGTTGCCCAGGTGAAACTTGTTTACCTCGGCGGCGAGCCTGGCGGCAAAGGTATCGTAGATGCCGTCCTGCACCAGGATGCGGTTGGTGCAGACACAGGTCTGGCCGGCGTTGCGGTACTTGGAGGCCATGGCCCCGGCCACCGCGGCGTCGATATCGGCGTCGTCGAAGACGATAAAGGGCGCGTTGCCCCCCAATTCCATGGAGGTTTTCTTGACGGTGCCGGCGCACTGCTGGATCAGGGTTTTGCCAACCCCGGTGGAGCCGGTGAAGGTGAGTTTCCTGACGCTGGGGTTGCCGGTCATCTCGCCGCCGATGGCGCTGGACGAGGAGCCGCACAGCACGCTGAATACCCCCGGGGGAACCCCGGCCTCCTCCGCCAAGACCGCCATGGCAAAGGCGGAGAGGGGGGTTTCCTTGGCGGGCTTGGCGACAAAGGTACAGCCCGCCGCCAGGGCGGGGGCCACCTTGCGGGCGATCATGGCGTTGGGAAAGTTCCAGGGGGTGATGGAGGCCACCACCCCCACCGGCTGCTTGAGCACCAGAATCCGCTTGTCCTGGCTGGGGGGGGCGATGATGTCCCCGTAGATGCGCTTGGCCTCCTCGGCAAACCACTCGATATAGTTGGCGCCGTAGGCGATTTCCCCCGCCGCTTCGCCGAGGGTCTTGCCCTGCTCGGCGGTGAGGATGGCCGCCAGGTCGTCCTGGTTGGCCATCAGCAGGTTGAACCAGGTGCGCAGAATGTTTGCCCGCTCCTTGGCGGTCTTGTTGCGCCAGGCGGGGAGTGCGGCCTCGGCGGCGGCGATGGCGCGCCGGGTCTCGGCGGCACCCATGTCGGCCACCCGGGCGAGAACTTCGCCGGAGGCGGGGTTGCGCACCTCAAAGGTGTCGCCGCTGTCGGCATCCACCCAGCGGCCGTCGATATAGGCCCGGGTTTGCAACAGCTTGGGATTTTTCAGGGACAGGCTCATGGTTTGGCTCCGATGATCATTTTGGCCAGTTGGCCGCGCATGGGGTCTTGGATGGCGACCGGGCGTTCATTTGCCCGGTTGACAAAGACATGGGTGAAGGTGCCGTGGGCGCAGGCGGTGCTCTCCCCGGTGCGAAAGATGCCGATACCGTATTCCACCGAGCTGTTGCCCAGTTTGTTGACGCGAAAGCCGCCCTCGATGGCCTCGGGAAAGGAGATGCCGCTTTTATAGAAACACTGGGAGTGGACGATATAGCCGATAGTGTCGCCTCCGTGGATATCCAGGCCGCACTCCCGGATCAGGTAGCTGTTGGCCACGGTGTCAAAGTAGGAGTAGTAGTGAACATTGTTGATATGGCCATAGATATCGTTGTCCAGCCAGCGGGTGGTGATGGGCATAAACCAGCCGTAGCTGGCCCGCTGGCTGGGATCGGGTTGGTGAAGGTCTGCTGGCATGGGCTGTCCTGGGGGCTGGGCGGGGTGAATGGGTTGAAGGGGGAGTGCACGGATGTCAGTTTACAGGGGGTTGCCGCACCCACTGGCAACTGCCGATCCTACTGATACGCATCCCGATAAATCCCCAGGGCATCCGCTTCGCTCACCGGTCGGGGGTTGTTTACCAGCAAGCGCTGCTGGAGCATGGCGTCCTTGGCGAGGGTGGGCAGATCGGCTTGCGGAACCTTGGCATCCTTGAGGGTGGGGGGCAGGTTGAGGTCATCGATCAGGTTGACGAAGTACTCGATCAGCTGTTGACACCTGGCGGTGGCGGTGTGGGCCAGCTTGGCGGCGGGGACCACGATCTCCGCCAGCTCTCCGTACCAGTGCTCGGCGTGGTCGGCGTTGAAGCGCAACACACTGGGCAGCACCAGGGAGTTGGTCAGCCCGTGGGGCAAATGGTAGTGGCCCCCCAGGGGGTAGGCCAGGGCGTGTACGGCGGCTACCGGCGCGTTGGCGAAGGCCTGGCCGGCCATGCAGGCGCCAAGCAGCATGGCCTGGCGGGCCTCGATATTGCCGCCCTCGTGGGTGGCGGTGTGGATATTGGCGCCCATCAACTTGAGGGCTTCCCTGGCCAGCATGTCGGAATAGGGGTTCTTCTTGTGGATGCTGGTGTAGGCCTCGATGGCGTGGACCATGGCGTCGACGCCGGTCATGGCGGTGATATGGGGGGGGAGGCCGAGGGTAAGTTCGGCATCCAGTACCGCCACGTCCGGGTAGAGCTGGGGGGCGACCACCCCCATCTTGGTGGTTTCGCCAGTGGTGACAATGGCCACGGCGGTCACCTCCGAGCCAGTGCCGGCGGTGGTGGGGATAAGGATCAGCGGCAGGCGCTGGCCCCGGGCCTGGTCCACACCGTAAATCTGGGCCAGGGTCTCGCCGGAGCTGGCCATCAGGGCCACCAGCTTGGCGGTGTCCATGGAGCTGCCGCCGCCAAAGCCGATGATGCCGTCGGCATCGGCCTCCTTCGCCTGCTGGAGGGCGGCCAGGACCACCGCCTCAGGGGGGTCCGCCACCACCTGGGTAAAGGCGGCGAAGGGCAGGCCGGCGGCGGTCAGGGCGGCTTCCAGCTGGCCGAGCATGCCGGTGCTGACGATACCCGGGTCGGTGACCACCAGGGGGCGGCCGATGTGCTGCTTGCGGCAGATCTCGCCGAGGCGCTGCAGGGCCCCCAGTTCGTTGATGATGGACTTGCTGGTGTTGAAGACGAAGGTGTTCACTGGTGTTTCTCTCTCAAAAGGCCTGGGGGTGAAGGTGGCTGTGGGCTCATGGGCGCAGCAGCCGGTCGAGGGTCTGTTCCACATGGTCCAGCCAGGGGTGGTGGTTCAGCTCGTCGGCGTGGATGTGGTAGGCCATTTCCAGGGTGCGGGGCTCGATGGACAGGGGGTGGATGGCAATGGTGGCCACCGTCAGGGCGGCAAAGCGCAGATCCAGGTCGCCGCGGTAGTGGCCGAGTTCGGCACCGCGGGCGATGAACCTGTGGATGGCCATGGTGGTACGGGACGCCAGCCGCTGGCTGTAGGCGACCTGGATCGCCGAGTCGTTGCGGCGCAGTTCCCGGGTCAGCAGCCGGTGCACCGGGGCGTGGCGGTAGTAGCACTCATCCACCAGCTCCACCAGCGCCCGGGTGGGGGAGACGGACAGCTTGGGCATGTCCTCCACCAGCGCCGCCACCTTCTCCTCCCAGTTGGTGAACAGGAAATCGATAAGGGCGACGAACAGGCCGTCCTTGCTGTTGAAGTAGTAATTGATCATCGCCGGGTTGACGTCGGCGAGGGCGGCGATCTCCCGCACCGTGATCGCCTTGAACTGGCGATCGGCGAGGCACTGCTCTGCGGCGCCCAGCAGTGCTTCACACACCTGGCGGGAGGTTTGGGTCGGTGGCCGACCCCGGCGCTTCAACTCATCCATGGCAGCTTCATTTTGCGGCTAACCCCGATAAACACCAATGGACCTGAACCACGTCACCACAGACTCCAGGGTGTCGCGGGCCGACTTGGGATGATAGTCGAAATCCCCGCAGGTTTCGCCAATATCGTACCAGGCGTACATTGCCGGGCCACCGGGACCTTCCGGCGGTGTGGGCAGGGGCTTGGCGACGATCTCCTGCAACAGATCAAACACCTGCTGGTAGGTGAGGTTGTCGCCGCTGGCGGCCACATAGCGCTTGAAGGGTACGCCCCGGGTCAGCGCCTGAACATGGAGGTTGGCGACATCGAACACGCTCACCGGGTTGAGGCCGCCGTTGCGAATGGGGGTCTGGCCGTTGAGCATGGCGAGGATCATGGCCTGGCTTGGCGTGACCCGATAGTCCCCCGGACCCATGATGCCGCCGGGGCAGAGCACCATCAGTTCGACACCGAGTTCCCGGGCCAGCTGGTGGGCAATCTGCTCGCTGCGGGTCTTGGCCTCGGCGTAGGGGAGGGCGGTGGAGGTGTTCCAGGTATTGCCGTCCAGCAGTTTGTCGGGGGAGTCGCTCATGCCGATGGCGATGATGGAGCTGGTGTAAACCACCCGCTTGATGCCCAGCTCCCGGGCCACCTCCAGGACATTGCGGGCGCCCTCCACCGCAGGACGGATAATGTCATCCGGATTGCCCATGTCGGTGCTGAATACCGCCGCCTGGTGAATGATGGCGGCACAGCCTTGGGCGGCGGCTTTGACGGATGCCTTGTCGAGCACATCGCCATAGGCGAGATTGGCGCCGGTGCCCTTGAGGCCGTCTGTGTTGGAGGACTGGCGCACCAGGGCGACAAAGGGGTGGCCCTGCCGGTCCAGTTCCCGGGAGGTGGCGTAGCCCAGATGGCCGCTGGCGCCGGTGAGTAGTACTTTCATGGCTTGCTTCCTTGGTTGATTAGAGACGAGAGGCGGGAGATGGGAGACGGGAGATGAACTCATCTCTCATCCCCCGTTCAACATCTCCCGGTATCAAAACACCTCAAACTCAATTTCCTTGGCGTTCTCGCTCAAATCCACCCAGGGGCCGGGCACGGATTCATCCTGGGTCTGGCAGGTGAGCCACTTCAGCATCCGCCGTTCCGGTTCGATGGCGTCCATGGGGCCCACGGAGTTGATCCGCGCCACATAGCCCAGGGAAATGATGATCTGGGCGCCGCGCAGGGCGATCCGGTCGGCAATGGCCAGCTTGGTGGCCTCGGGATAGACACCCACGGTCTGGGTGGCGCTGTTGACCCGCTGGACGATCTGGTCGAGGGATTTCAGGGGGATCAGGTTGGCGACCCGGTTGATCAGGCAGGAGGCAAAGCTCACCGGCTCGTCGGTCTGGGAGACGATCACGCCGCCGCTGGTGTCGCTGGAGCGGTACAGCTTGTACCAGTCTTCCTGCATGAACAGGCCGTCCAGTTCCTCCTTGAGGGTACCGTCCACGTACTTGGACTCGGTGCTCAGGTGCCGGGGCAGCTGGCCCAGGGCCTGGAACATGTAATTGCCCAGGCGGTTGAGTTTTTCCAGTTGTGCCGGGTCGTCGTAATCGCACTCCACATAGATCAGGCGGGCGTTGGCGCACAGCTCCTGGTTGAAGGCGCCCATGTCGCAGGCGGCGCGGGCCGCCACATCCTTCATGGTGTCCTCGTCCCGGAACACTTCCCTGCCGATAATGGAGCAGCTCTGTTTGGGGTCGAGGGTGATCAGGTCGAGGCCGGGCTGCAGGTATTTGGTGATGTGCTTGATGGAGTCGAAGCCGCCCCAGGCGACAATTTTTTCGATATTCTCCGGCCGGTAGATGCGCGACTCGAAATGCTCGTCGCCGCCCTTCCAGTAGGCCGCCGACAGGTGGCGGGTAACCGGGTGGCCGGCATCCAGTTCAATGGCGGTGCGCAGGATGGCGCTGAAGGTGAGGGGGTCGTTGGAGGGCATTTTCACAATGCTGTCGGAGCGGGTCACCGCGGAGCGCATCACGGTGTTGAAGGCCACCGCCGGTGTGTTGCCGGCGATGACATGTACCGCGCGGCCGCCAAAGGCGCGAACGCGGTTGACGGTACCATCCTGCATGGTGTTGGGCACCCAGCCCTCCAGGTACTCGCGGCCGATGGTTTTGTCCACATACTCCAGCACCCGGTCCCGGTTGAACATGTGGCTGCCGGCGTTGCGGTAGAGAGATTCGAGCACACTGCGGGAAATGCCGGAGGTGTGGCAGCTCAGCTCGAAGGCCTGGCGCAGATAGTCGTTTTTGTCGATATCCAGCATTCCCCCCAGCTCTTGAAGGAAGTTGGCGATGTCCTCGATTTTCATATCCTGGTAGCTGGCCATGGAATCCATGGGGCAGCCGGTGAGGCGGTCCAGGTACTTGTTGACGTCTGGGGTGGTGAAGCTGACGCCGCCCTTGCGGCCGCCAAAATCCAGGCTGTAGTCGTCGATGATCTCACCGCGAACAATAAGGGGTACTTTGAAGGTTTCCATGGCTTGGGTTCTCGAATGTTAGGTGTCGGTTGTCAGTCAATAGTTGTCAGGTGCCATCAGGCCTTTTCCGCGGCCCGCATCAAAAATTCCATGGCCTTCTCCTGGGCATCCGGGGCACCGGAGCAGGAGATCTTGTCGTCGTTGCCATTCTTGTCGCTGAAGCGGCGGATATCCTGGTGGATATACTCTCCGTTGCGGCCGCAGCCACAGTTGCCGTCCCAGTTGATGGTGATCTCGTCGCCGGTGACAAAGCCCCCCCAGTACATGTCGGGCACGGTGTCGAACATGGCCGCGCGGCCGGTCTGCAGACCCTTGCGGGGCAGGGGTTCGCCGCTGTGCTCGTCGAGCAGGTAGATAATCAGGTAGGGGGGCACATGGTAGTTGCCGTGGCTGCACAGGGTGTTCATGGAACACAGCTCCGACATGCCGTAGGCCAGGGTAACCGGGGCGCCGATGACGTCCTCGATCTGTTGCTTCCAGTCGTCGGGCAGCACCTGGCCCTTGAGGCCGCCGCCGGAGCCGATCAGACTGTCGGGCTGGAAGATCCCCTTCATGCCCCGGGCATGGCCCTCCTTGGCCCAGGCGTAGAGCTGGGGCACGGTATTGCCAATCATCACCCGCTGGCCGGCGAAGCGGTTCAGCACCCGGTCGAAAAACTCGGCGTCCATGGTCTCCTTGTTGCGGGCCTTCTCCTGACTCTCCTTGAACTTTTGCAGCAGGGCCGGCTCGATCACCAGCTTGTCCAGTTCCCCCTTGGCTTCGGCGGTGGCCACGCGGCCCGCCAGGGACAGCACATCCGGGCTCAGCACCTCGTCGCCGTACAGGGACTCCACCCGGTCTGGGTCGCCGATCAGGGCGATCTGCTCGTCCATCAGGCGCTGCGCCATATAGTAGCCCCGCTGGTAGCCGGGCTGGATAATGGGCAGGCGGAAGCCCGGGTTGTCCAGGTCGAAGCTGATGTCCCGCTCCCCCGGCATACCCTGCCAGCGGGTCAGGGTGAGGCGAATCTGGATTTTCCAGTCCTTCTTGGCCCTGGGCAGAAACGAGAGCTTGCCGGAGGTGCCTGTGGTGTGGATGGGTTTGAGCCCGGTTTGCCGATCCAGCAGGTTCAGCCAGTCCTCAACCAGCTTGCAGCCGGAGGCATCGATCCCCGACAGGTCGTGGGCGGTGAGCTGGTCGAACCACTTGGTGAGGGCATCGAAGCGGCTCTTTTCCAGAAAGGGCATCGGGTAGGATTTGTACACCGTGTGCTGGAACAGCACCGGAGCTGCGTCGTCCAGGGTTTTGATCTCGGAAACCCCCTGGATTTCCGCCAGCTTGCGCAGGGCGCCCACCTTGTCCTTGAGGTCGTTGAAGCGCTTCTGCAGGATTTTGAGGCGGAACTCCTCCACTTCCTGGGGGGAGTAGGTGTACAGATCCCGCTGGTGAACATTTGTCAGGGCATGAAAGTCGTCGACATAGCTCACCAGGGGTTTTTTGATGGCGTCGGTATTGGCAGGGCTGTTCATATTATCTCTCTCGACCTCTGGCTGGTGGGTGCGTGGTTGCTTCAGATACAGCCTACAGCGTGGGGAATTGGTCGGCAAATCAATAATTAAACACCGCTAGGCCCCTGTGTAATTTCCCGCGCACCCGGAAATGGGGCGCCGGGCCATGGCCGCTAAGCCCCCAGTTGGATGGCGGCGGCGAGGGGAGGTTTCCTGTCCCCTGGCGGATTGCGCTATGATGGGTTCGGTTTTATTCAGCGGCCCCGATGTGGCCCAACAGGACAGGTGTGCAATGGCAGATGCCAATCGACTTACCCGCTTCGGCCAGCTGCGGCAGCTGGAGCAGGACATGAACAAGGCTACGACCTACGAACAGTGGCGTCGGCTCGCACAACAACACGATGAGGCGTCGGGCAAGGCGGCTTGGAAACTGCGGGACGAGGACGAGCTCTACGACGCCCGCCACATCAAAAGTCGCTACCAGCTGCTGAAGGACCTGGCCGCCAAAGGGGACAATCAGGAGATCCTTTTTGCCCTCAACGAGGGCATCCACGGCAATATGGGGGGAATGGGCAAGCCGGCCCTCTACAAGCAGGCCAAGCTGGGCACCAAACAGCTGATCGACGACTATGTGGCGGGCATCAAGGACGCCCTCAACATCGTGGCCGATGCTCCCGAAAGCGAAATTCCCTTTGACGAAAAACTCGATTTCTTTCGCCGCGCCAGCCATTGTTTTGGCCGCTCCGCGCTGTCCCTGAGTGGCGGATCGGGGCTGATCTACTTCCACCACGGGGTGGTGCATGCCCTGGCGGAGCAGGAGCTGCTGCCGAAGGTGTTGTCCGGCGCCAGTGCCGGGTCCTGGATCTGCGCCCAACTGGGCACCCGCACCGACCAGGAACTCAAGGACTACTTTGTCACCAAGCGCTACGACTTCAAGTCCGCCCTGGGGCTGGGGGATGCCCTGGGTCTGCTGGCGGGTAAAAACCGGGACATTACCATCAACGATCGCGATGATGTCATCGACGATTTTGTGGGTACCCAGACCTTTCAGGAGGCCTACGAACACACCGGCCGCTATATCAACATCTCCATCGCCCCCTCCGAGCGTCACCAAACCGCACGCTTGATGAACGCCATCACCTCCCCCAATGTGACCATTCGCTCGGCAGCCAAGGCGTCCTCTTCAGTGCCGGGGCTGGTGGAGCCCGTGGCACTGGAAGCCAAGAACTCCCACGGCCGCCTCAAGCCCTATTTGCGGGATCGGCGCTGGGTGGATGGCTCCTTCGCCGAGGACCTGCCGTTCAAGCGGTTGTCCCGCCTGTTCGGGGTCAACCATTACATTGTCAGCATGATCAACCCCCTGGCGGTGCCCTTTATTCGCGAGGATCCGAAAACCGCTCCCGACAGCGTGCTGAAGTCTGCCAACAAGCTGTTTTTCCTGGCTGTCAAGGAATCCATCAAGACCGCCAGGCGCTGGGCCTCCCCTGTTTCCATGAGCAAGGCCGATGCCTTCCTGGGGATCATCTACCAGCTGATGGATCAGGAGTACACCGGCGATATCAATATCATCCTCTCCGCCAAGGATATCCGGACCCGCAACACCCTTTTCAACTATCGGGATGACAGTGATATCACCGGGCTCATCGAGGCGGGAATGCGGGCAACCTGGCCCAAACTGGACATGATTCGCAACTCCACCTCCATCAGTCACGTTATCGACGGGATTCTGACGGGCCTGGAGGATGACGCCGTCGCCAACACGCACTCCCGCCATGTGGCGCACCTGACGCTATAGAACTGGGCACTGGTTGCAGACTGCGGGCTTGGTCTGGATTGCGACCGGGGTGGTCAGGCAGTAGAATTCCCGCCACCCGACAGGGGGCGCCAGTGCCGAATGAACAGCGCCGGGGATTTTTTTGGTGCCAACTGGACTGTTTTCAGGTACAGTCCATGCTGTGTCGATAGCTGACTAACTGTCGGATTTTACAGAAGTTATACATTGATTGGCGATGTTCCTCTGGCCCTCAGGTGGCGGTTATCCAGGGTGCCGCGACAGGACTGTGCTGGGTAAGCCAATTCCCTGAACCTGCAAGAATTCCCGATCTTGAATTCCCGGAAGCCAGTCCACAGCTGCGGACTGCCGATGCTCGGGATCATTCCCTACCATGCAGATATGCATGACGATAAACGGAGGTTTTACCATGGGCGAAACCCAAGAAGCCCTGCAATTCATTACCGACCAGGCTCGCCGCCTGTTGACGGAACAGGCCACCCCGGAGCGCCTCAAGGCATTGCTCGACGAGGCGGGTGGCTTCGACCGGGAGCTCTGGACCAAGACCGCCGAGCTCGGCTGGTGTGCCGCCGCCATCCCCGAGGAGCAAGGTGGTATCGGCCTGGGTTGGGAGGCCCTGTGCCAGCTCTCCGAAGTGCTCGGTGAATTCACCGTGTCCCTGCCCCTGCTGCCCAATACCCTGCTGGCCAACACCTTGATCGCTGCCGGCGAGGGCGACGGGGATGTCTGCACCCGGCTGCTCAGTGGCGAGGCTGTGGCAACCCTGGCCATCACTGACCGCGGTGCCGCCGGCATCCCCGCGGCGCCCGCCGCCCGCTTTGGCGACGGCCGCCTGTCCGGGGCCAAGGCCGTCGCCCCCTTTGCCGCCGTCGCCGACTTCGCCCTGGTCAGCGCCAGCGCCGACGACGGGGTCGCCATCCTGCTGGTGGACCTGGGGGCGGAGGGTGTTACCCGCGAGGTGGTGAATGTCATCGACAACGGCCGGGCCATGGCCCAGCTCAGCTTTGCCAATACCCCGGCCACCCGTCTCGACGGGGGCGAGGGCGCCCGCCTGCTGAGCCAGCTGGCCTGCGCCGCCGCCGTGGTCACCGCCTTCGAGCAGGTGGGAGGTGCCCGCATCGCCCTCGACATGGCCGTGGCCTACGCCAAGGAGCGCAAAGTGTTTGGCCAGGCCATCGGTGCCTTCCAGGCCATCAAGCACAATCTGGCCAACATGTACGCCAGCATCGAGGTGGCCCGCGGCTGTGCTCTCGACGCCATGGCCCAGCTGGAGGCCGGCAGCCCGGCCCTGGTGCCCTATGCCGCAGCGGCCCGGGTCGGTGCCAGCAAGGCCTACGATTTTGCCGGCAAGGAGTGTATTCAGATCCACGGCGGCATCGGCGCCACCTGGGAATACATGCCCCACCACTACTACCGCCGGGCCCGCAGTCTGGCCCTGGAGCTGGGCGCCCCGTCCTACTGGCGGGATTTACTGGTCGACAATGTGCACATGATGGCGGAGGGTTACTGAGATGAGTAACGCAGAAGAGAGAGATCACCTCGACGACTATTTGAAAAACGCTCGCGCCTGGTTGGCCGAGCACGCCCCCAAGTACTCTGGAGCCGCGCGCAAGGGGTTGACCCTGGCCCAGGATCGGGATCTGGGCCGCCAGTGGCAGACCCTCAAGAGCGAGGCCGGCTATGCCGCCATTACCCTGCCCCGGGAGTACGGCGGCGGAGGCGGCAGTGAGGCGGAGAAGATTATCTTCGCCAACGAGGAGGCCAAGTACGACCTGCCGGTCGAATACTTTGGCGTCAGCCTGGGCATGCCGGTGCCCATGCTGCTCAAGTACGGCACCCCGGAGGTGGTCGCCGACCTGGTGCCCAAGGCCATCCGCGGCGAACAGATCTGGTGTCAGCTGTTTTCCGAGCCCGCCGCGGGTTCCGATCTGGCGGCGGTCACCACCAAGGCCACTCCGGACGGGGATGGCTGGCGGATCAACGGCCAGAAGCTGTGGACCACCTGGGCCCAGTTTTCCGACTGGGGGGTGGCGGTGGTGCGCACCGATCCCAATGTGGCCAAGCATGCGGGCCTGACCTATTTCTATGTGGATATGCACGCCCCGGGGGTTGAAGTGCGGCCGATCCGCAAGCTGGCCGGCGAGAGCGAGATCAACGAGGTCTTCTTCAACGACGTCTACATCCCCGACAGCTACCGCATGGGCCCCGTCGGCGGCGGCTTCAAGGTGGCCATCGAAACCCTGATGATCGAGCGCTACTCGGTGAGCAGCGAGACCATGGGCGGTGTCGGTGTCGACTACCTGCTCAAGTTGGCCACCGAAGCCACCATCAATGGTCGGCCAGCCATCGAGGACGGCGAAGTGCGCGCCTTCCTCGCCGACACCGTGATCGAGCGCCAGGGTTTGCGCAACATCTTCCGCCGCGCCATGGAGGATATTGCCCACGGCCGCGAGCCCGGTCCCGAGGGCTCCATCCGCAAGTTGCTGATGTCGGTGCGGCGCCAGAATCTGGCTCTGCTGGCCATGGATGTCCTCGGCCCCCAGGCGCTGATCCACCGCGCCGGTGGTGATGCCCAGGCCGACGCCACCCTGGCCTGGATCGAGTCGGCACCCTACCGCATCGCCGGGGGCAGCGACGAGATCCTGCGCAATACGGTTGCCGAGAAGGTGCTGGGCCTGCCCCAGGACCACCGTCCCGACAAGGGCATCCCCTTCAACAAGATTGGCTGATACCCTTTCCTGCAACAGCGAAAACGCCCAGCTGACGCTGGGCGTTTTTGTTGGCTGCCAGGGCGATGGGTGGGGTGCTGCAAGCCCCGCCGCGCCCGCGGCGGAACCCCTGGCCAAATAGTGGTATATTGACCACCTTTTCGACATCCGGAGGAAACCATGTCCCTGAGCCTGAAAAACAAAACTCTGTTGATAACCGGCGGCTTTGGCAACCTTGGCGTAAGTGTGGCCCGGGAGGCCGCCGCGCGTGACGCCAACCTGGTCTTGATCGACCGCGCGCCGGTGCCCACCGACGACCGGCTCGCGGGGCTGCCGGAGAGCGCGCTGCTGTTGGGGGACGTCGACCTGACCAATCTCGATGAAGCCGTCGCCGCGGTGGCCAAGGCCGTCGACAGGTTTGGCGGTGTCGACGCCCTGCTCAATATTGCCGGCGGCTTCTGCTGGGAAACCTTTATGGACAACAGCCTGGATAACTGGGACTTCCTGTACAACATCAATGTCAAGACCGCCATTACCGCCTCCAAGGCGGCGCTGCCCCTGCTGGTGAAGGGGGGTGGCGCCATTGTCTGCATCAGCGCCGGGCCGGCCCTCAAGGGGGAGCTGGGAATGGGCCCCTATGGCGCTTCCAAGGCTGCGGTTGCCCGCTTTGTCGAGTCCCTCGCCCAGGAGACCAAGGACCAGGGGGTGCGGGTCAACGGGGTGATGCCCAGTGTTATCGATACCCCCCTGAACCGCAGGGATATGCCCGATGCGGACTTTGACCGCTGGGTGACGCCCCAGGCCCTGGCCAATGTCATTCTGTTCCTGGTGTCGGACGAGGCGAGTGCGGTTACCGGCGCCCTGATCCCGGTGTTCAACCGGGTATGAGCGGGTGTTGCACCAGGGGATTGCCACGGGGAGTCGTTTTGGCGCTTCCTGAACGGGCGGTTTCCGACAATGGCTGCAACATCCGGGTGCTTGGTTGCATAAAGTCAGATTTTTGAGGCGGCTCGACAATGGTATTCCTCGCGGACCACGGCCCTGGCGTCAAGATTCCCAAGGCGGCGGAAATCATAGCCCGGAAAATCAAGCACAGGATAATTCGCCACGATCTCAAGGAGGGCGAGTTGCTGCCGCCGGAGATGAAGCTGATGGCCGAGTTCGGGGTGTCCCGCCCCACCATCCGCGAGGCCTTCCGGATCCTGGAGACGGAGCGCCTGGTGACCGTGACCCGGGGCGCCAGGGGCGGGGCTGTGGTTCACCGGCCAGACTGCAGCTTGATTACCAGCCATATGCTGCTGAGGCTGGCCTGGGAGAGGGACACCGTCGCCGATATCTACGAAGCCAGAATCACCTTTGAGCCGGCGGTGGTGCACCGGGTGGCCGAGCTGGCATCGGAGAAAGCCCCGGTGATTCTCCAGCCCTTGCTCGACCAGGCCTTCGCCCACAAGGAGGACTCGGATCGGGTGGCGGGGATTCTCACAGAGTTCTTCAGCCAGATGATCCAGCTGGCTGACAACCATCTGTTGCAGTTTATGTACCTGACGGTGGAGGAGGTGGTGCGCCGGCATCAAGCGATCGCCATGTCCCAGGCCAAACGCACCAAAACCCCTGCCCAGAGCACCCTGGACACCCAGGTGTTTCTCAATTCCTACCAGAAGCTCCTCAAGTTGATCGCCGAGAGCCGCGGCGACGAGGCGGAAGCCCACTGGCGCCGCCATATTTCCTACGTCCGCAAGACCTGGGTCAACGACTACAATATGCTGATCAGCGAGTTGTTTCCCGAGTACAACTGAGGTGGATGGCGCCGCTTCTGGTGCCGCGATGATGTGGGGCCCGAGGACTGTGGTCGGACAACCAGGCGCTAAAGTAACTATTCAGCACTTTCACCTATGGCAGTGACTTTAGTTGAGTTTCACGTTTCACGTTGCACGTGGCTGCAGTCACTCTGAGCCTTGGCGGGTCAAGTACGTTATACCTACCGGTGCTCGGATTCGGCACGAATACGTGAAACGTGTTACGTGAAACGTGCAACTCAGTGATCCCCATGAGGTACTGAATAGTTACGCGCTAAAACGCCCTGTAACTGTTCAGCACTGGTGCTCACTCTCGTGGGATGTGAGGAAGTGCTGAATCGTTACAAAACCCTTGCCCCTATCCGGGCAGCAGGATATTGCCGCCGTCCACCCGCCAGGTCTGGCCGGTGACCCAGCTGGCCTCGTCCGACAGCAGGAACAGGCAGGTGCGCACGATATCGCTGGTCTGGCCGAGGCGCTTGATACAGAGTGCCGCCTTGATGCCATCCACCACCTCCTTGGGCACCTGGGACAGGGCCAGGGTGTCCGTGGGGCCCGGTGCAATGGCGTTGACGCGGATATTCTTGTCGCCAAGTTCCTTGGCCAGGGACATGGTCAGTCCGTTCATACCGAGTTTGGTGATGCCGTAGTAACCCGCCGGCATCCAGGCGGCGGTGGAGGACTGGTTGATGATCACCCCGCCGCCGCGCTCTTCCAGCAGGGGGACCACTGCCCGGGTAACATAGAAGGCGCCGTGGAGGTTGACCTCAAAAAACTTGCGGTAGTAATCGAGATCCACCTCCATCAGGGATTCGTGGCGCATCCCGGCAAAGATCGCGGCGTTGTTGATCACATAGTCCAGGCCGCCAAAGAGCTCCCGGGTACGTGCCGCCAGCTCCTGGCAGGATTCGGGGGACGACACGTCCACCGCAACGAAGGCCGCGCTGCCGCCGCTGGCGTTGATCTCGTCCGCCACCCGCTGGCCCTGGGCGGTGTTGAGTTCCGCCACCACCACGGCGGCGCCCTCTCTGGCCAGGCTCTTGGCATAGTCCTCGCCGATGCCCTGGCCGGCTCCGGTGACAATGGCGACCTTGCTGGAAAATCTCATGGCTGGTTCCTCGTTATCGATTTTTGGCTGACGGGGCCAATTTGGGTTGGGGGATTTCTTCGCGGTAGGACTCCCGCGCCGAGGCCACCAGGGCCATGCAGGTGTCCAGCAGTTGGCGGTGAAAGCGGGGATCGTTGATCATCTCAGGGTAGTGGGACAGGGTGCTGAAAAACAGGTTGTTCAGGGTTTCCATCAGCAGAAACGCCTGCTGCACCGGATCGGCGGTGGTGCCTTCACCCAGTTCCTCGGCCACCAGGGGGGCCATAAAGCGCTCGATGACGTCCCAGTTGTCAAACACTTCGTCGAAGCGCCGCCCCGCGTCGTAGTGGAGCTTGTATCTGGTGTGAAACAGGGAGTGCAGGGAATGCATCCGCAGGTGCCAGGACACCGCCTGGTCGATAAGGAAGGTCAGTTCGTCCCGCAGGGTGTAGCTGCCCTGGTGGCTGGCCATCTGGCGCAGGCCCTCCCGGGTGTAGGTCTCGAACTCCCGGTCGTAAAGGGCCGCCACTATGGCCTCCAGATTGGGGAAGTACTGGTAAATGGAGCCCTTGGTGACGCCGGACACGGTTTCCAGCAGGGGCAGGGTGAATGCCTTTTCGCCGTGGGTTTCGAGAATCTTGGCGCAGGCGTCGACAATGGCCTTCACCATGCGCTGGGAGCGCTCCTGTTGCGGCAGTTTGCGGGGGGTGGGTGGCTGCTCGTCTACCGTCGTCATCATTGGATTTTATGGCTGTGTGGGGATGCGGCTGGACTTATCTTAACCCGGTTTGGAGCAAAGCCGAAACCTGGGTGTTCTCGGGGTGGGGACAGCTACTGAGAACGCGACCCGGAATAGTTGGTATCTCGACGGGCAGTGTGAATAATCCCAAGATGAATGGGTCTGAACCAAGGGCTTTGTGGTGCTTCGTAGCCCCGGGCTGCAACCTAACATTGCAGTTGGGCCCAATCCAGGCCATTCATTCCAGATGCCTCGGGGGCCGACCCGAAAGGGCACGCAGCGAGTTTCTCCGGATAATTCGGCTTATGGCGACTATCAGCGGGAGCCTGTAATCTGTAGCCTGAAACTGACCACAGGAACCCGACTACCATGACAGACAGCAAGACATCGAACACCCCTGAGCAGCAGCTGCCCCCGGGCTTTGCCGAGTGGATCCGGCGCAGCACCGGCGCGGAAGTGGCCAGCTACCGGCGGGTGGCCGGCGGCGGCGCTTCCCGCCAGGGTGCCATTCTCGCGATCCGCTATCCCGACGGCGCCACCAGGGACTGCTTTCTCACCTTCGACCTGCGGGACGCCAAGGCCTCCGAGCGGCTCTCCGGGATCACTGCCGAGGCCACCGCCATTCGCGCGGTGGGCCAACACAGCCAGATGAAAGTGGCCGAAGTCCTCGCCTGGGACGACGATCTGCGGGCCATGCTGGCCAGCCTGGAGCCCGGGGATTCCAACTACATAGCGCTGACGGACGAGGCGGAAAAGCTCCGTCTGGGGGAGGAGTTCATGGTTCAGCTGGCATCCCTGCACAGTGCCGATATCGCCAAGATGGACCTGCAATCTTTTCCGCCCCCTCTGCCCCCGTCCATCGCCATCCGCGAGCGCCTGGCGGCCCTCAAAGCCAAGTACGAGGCGGTTCCCCCGGACCCTCTGCTGACCTTCACCCTGAAGTGGCTGGAGGACAATATTCCCGACGACCCCCAGCGCATCGTCCTGGTTCACGGCGATGCCGGTCCCGCCAACTTTCTTTTCCACGAGGGACGGATCAGCGCCGTGCTGGACTGGGAAATGACCCACTTTGGCGACCCGGTGGAAGATATCGCCTGGATTGCCATTCGCATGCTGTTGCAGCCGTTTCCCCCGATTCCCCATTGCATCGAGGTCTACGAGGGCGCCGGCGGCACTGGGGTGGATGTACAGAAGGTGCGCTATTACATTGTCTACAACATCATCAACCTGGCGGTGGACTCCTACATCGATCTGCGTTGGGGGACGGGGGAGAGCACCGGAGTGTGGGGGGATATCCTGATGTTCAACACCCTGCATCGCCGCGCCCTGGTGGAGGTGATCGCGGCCTACCTGGGTTGCCGGCTCGAGCCTCTCAGCCTGCCGCCGCCCCGCCCCAGCGAAGAGGCCCGGGGCTACGCCGTCGCCCTCAATGACTTGCGCCAAAATGTCCTGCCGGTGGTGAGCGATCCGGTGGCCGCTTCCCGGCTGCGGGCGATGACCCGCCAGCTCAAGTACTGGGGGCAAAAGGCGGTGCTGGGGGCGGCCTTTGACGAGATGGAAAAGGCAGAGCTGGAGGTGGCCTTTCAGACCAGTTTTGGCGACACCCAGGAGGCGAGGGCCGCCTTCAGTCGCGCCCTGCAATTGGGGTCCCTGCCCAGCACCGAGGCCCTGCCTCTGCTGTACCGCAGAGTGATGCGGGAGACCGAGCTGATGCGCCCCGCCATGGGTCGCCTGGCGGGGGTGCAGTTGCCGCCTCTTACGGTGTGAATCGATAAACCAACCCGACAAGGAAAAACCAAGATGACTGACGGATTTGCCGGCAAGACCTTTGCCATTACCGGGGGCAGCAAGGGGCTGGGCCTGACTTGCACCCGCCAGCTGCTGGAGCGGGGAGCCCGGGTGGTGGTGCTGTCCCGCTCCCGGGGTGAGCTCGACCACCTGGCTCCCGAGCTCAGGGAAAACCTCCATTGGGTCCAGATGGATCTGGCCAACCCCGGGGCGACGGCCGATATCTTTGCCACAATCCGCGAGCTTGTGGGCGGCCTCGACGGGTTGGTGCTCAATGCCGCCTTGACCGAACCCAAGTCGTTTGCCGAGCTCACCGAGGCCGATGTCAATGCCAGCCTGACGGCCAATATTGCCGGCCCGCTGTTGTGCCTGCAGCAGGGGGCGGCACTGATGAAGGGTGGCCGGGTGATTTTCGTGTCCTCGGAGTCGGTGGAACACCCCTTCCCCATGTTGTCGCTGTATGCGGTGGTCAAGGCGGCCATGGAAATGCTGTTCAAGGCGGTGCGCAGGGAACTCTATGTGGACCACCAGGTTCAGCTCACGGTGCTGCGCAGCGGCTCCATGGCAGGCACCTCCTTCGGCGACAGCTGGTCCCAGGATACCCGCAGCAAATTCTATGAGGTGGCCGCCAGTACCGGCAATATTCAGGAGACCGGCACCCCCATGCCCCCGGAGCGGGTGGCGGCCGGGGTGCTGTTTGTCCTGGGCCTGCCCGCGGATGCCACCGTGAACTTCCTCGACGTGCGCAGCGGGGATGCCTATTGAGGGCCGGCAGATGCCGCGCGATGGACGGTACCCTGCGGTGTCGGCCAAAACACCCCCGAGTCAGTGCCATTGCGCCTAAAACACCCATAATCATAGTCACCATTGGTGCCATGGAGGTCGGTCTCACCCGACCCGGCAGGCAACCCATTGCGGCGACAACGGCGCCGGCTTCACCGCCTTGTGGGGCTTTGCGGCCGGACGGTGGCTTTCCAGCAGGGCTTTCGAGGCCCGCTTTAAACATCCTTGCGGGGCAGGTTCACAAGTCCGGCTAGCACTCTTTCAATTTGCTACTGCCTTATGTTCCGCCTTTATTGTAGGAGCCCGGCACCCAGGGCACTCGCTCCGCTCGCGGGGCAGGCTCTCCTCCGGGCGAATGGTGGTGATGCGAAGCG
>Ga0172382_10003580_pt1 | contig 24477 bp, 30 predicted proteins | sample Leawel138RmetaG_FD_122245 | JGI IMG/M metagenome (GOLD analysis project Ga0172382, IMG submission 122245) | Leachate microbial communities from a municipal landfill in Southern Ontario, Canada - Leachate well 138R metaG | ecosystem: Engineered > Solid waste > Landfill > Unclassified | place...
AAACAGATATATTTCAAATATACCTACATAGGAGAATATTCTCCCCAAGCCCAAGAACTCCTAGACCAACTACTCCTAGACGAATACAAATGGCAAAAACAACTAGATGCGGAGGGTAATGTAGTCATGGGAGGAATAATACTGTCTAAAGACGGTACATACCAATTACATACACATAACACATTTACAAAAGCAGAAAGATTTTTTCTTTTGGGAGATCTCTTAGACAGATACCATACCAATGGAGAATTACAAGGGACCCAAGTTAAATTCGGTAATGTCCTTTTAGAAAACACCTGGGAGAAAGAAATAGAAGTCCTAGAAGGAGGAAAAGTTCCCTATGCTGACTTAATAATTTCCACCTGCCTAGAAAGATATGGAGATAGAAGATTAGTAAGCGGTTGGAACATAGTCCAAGAGTAAGATATAATAACCAAAATGAACCAGATAGAGTTTGAACACTCTGCCCCACTACTAGAATATCTTAAAGAAAGAAAGATTAAAGCCGTCGCTTTTGACATAGACAACACTGTCTTAGACACAGGAGGACAATTCCACGAAACACTCTCTGCCCTAGGTTTAGAAATATCCCAAGAACTTCCAGCAGAAATAGCGCCACACTATTACGAAGAAATTAGTAGACAACTAGAAAACGAAGTCTATGCTGTATATTACAAAAACAAAAGGAAACCTGTTTTAATAGGAAGACAGTATGAACAAGCTCTAGAAGTATACCTGAAAGATCTTTCCATGGGAGATATTACAGAACAGATGAGAGAGAGAATAAGTTTCTACGAACAGAGACACTACGAAAATTCTCCCAAAGTATATTCCGCTACAAAAGAAACATTGGAATTAATATTATCTTCAGGGAGAGAGGTAGTATTTAATTCCCACGCTCAAGACGATTGGACCCAGATAAAAATTCAGTACATAGCTTCCCTTATAGAAGACGTTGATACCTTCCCCTATGTAGCTGTACCAATAACCGAAAGCAAGGATACTGGAAGCTGGCTAGAGGCATATTCTAAAGTAGACACTGAACCTCAACATATTCTTACCGTTGGAGACAACTTCAACGCAGATATAATCCCCGCAATAGAGGCTGGTTGTAACTCTGTAGCTTGGATAAACCCGAGAGAATATGAATTACCAGAAGATTTTATCCTACCAGAAGGGGTTGATCTGTTTATAATAGAGAATATAGAGGATCTGAGGAATCTAAGTATAGATTCTAGGTACTCTCTCGCTAATACCAGTAAGTAAAGTGTAAGGAGATTTTATAGATCCTTCACACAAATCCCACAGAGAGATATTCTCTCCAAAAAGTTCTACCTCATCCCCAACATAACTTTCTCCGCTTCCAATATTTATCATACACTGGTCCATGCAAACCTTCCCTACTATTGGGTAAACCGCATCATTTAGAAAAACGGATGCACGATTCGACAACTCTATTGGATACCCATCAGCATAACCCACAGGTAAGGCGACAATCCTTGCTCTCTCTCTTGTAATATGTGTTTGGTTGTATCCAATAGGACAACCCTTTTCTAGAACCTTAAAGTAAGAAATTACTGTCTTAAAACTCATAACAGGTTTTAATTTTTTCTGGACCCTTGAATTATCTGAATAGCCATAAAGTAAAAGTCCTACCCTGGCCATGTCATTAAGAAACTTCCCAGAATAATTTGCTACAGTACTACTATTGGCAGTATGTATAAGCAGATTTTTAGTATCTATATATTTAGAGAAGGAATCTAAGACTTTCTGGAACCTCTCATTCTGTTTTTTGGTAAATTTCTTGTCTGTATCCGCACTTGAGAAATGTGTATATATTCCAACTATCTCTATATCATCTAATAGGTTGGATTTAAACAATTCTTTAAGGAATCTCTCTACTCTATCCCATTGAACTCCTATTCTCCCCATTCCAGTATCTATCTTGATATGAACCTTGGCTTTCTTTTTTAGGGATTTTGCCCTTTCAAAAATAGCCGTTATCTTCTCCAGTGAGGACCCGGTCATCTCAATATTGTTGAGAATGTAATCATCTATCTGTTCTTTATGTATTGCCCCTAGAACCAAGATGGGAGACTTAATACCATTCTTTCTTAGGATAAGTGCCTCTTCTATGTATGCGACCCCTAGATAATCCACATCATCTTCTAGAGCCTTAGAAATCTCAACTAAACCATGTCCATAAGCATTTGCCTTTACAACCCCCATAATCTTTCTTTTGCCAATTAAAGATTTTGCAACGTCAAGATTATTCTTTAGGTTTGAGAGGTTAATAACTGCTTTCGTAGGCCTGTTCTTAAAAAGTGTGTTGTCCATCTATTTCATAGTATTGCCCAAATATTCAAGTATGTAAAGATATGATAATATGTAAATTGAAATAAATAATCTTAACTAGTATAATGTCCTATAGTTTTATTTCCTAACTTTATTATCCTAAATTCCAGATGAACAATATAGAAAGAAAGGTTTTTAACGGATTAGTTGCTACTAGCATGATCGGAGGAGCTCTTGCCGCTTGTGCCCCTGTTAAAACTCCAGATACCAATCCAAACACAGACATTGAAAAGAATCCTCCACAGACTCAAACTCTTACACAGGAGGAGATAGATGAGATACAGGGCGATACCCAAGAGCAGGATATCTTTATTAACACGGAGCCTTCTTTAGGAGTAGATATCCTAGAAGAGGAAGCTGCAATGGCAGATATTACAGCGGAGATAACAGATGAAGAGATTGCACAAATTGCTGCCGAACAGGAGGAGAAGAGATTCAACTATTCCATTTTGGATATTCGTAATTGGAATAATTATGAAGTAGGAAGTATAGAGAGACAAGAGCCAGGGCATGTTGTGGAGATAGAGAATCCTACATCCCTTTTTGTTATCCCTCTTAGGAATGATGAATTTTTGGATGAGACTAGAGAGGTTGAAGAGATTGTAGTAGATAGAGGTATGGTGTTTGAGGTCGCTGAAGTAAGAACATTAGTAGGTCCAGAAGGAGAGGAAATAGAGGTTGGTTTACTTGCTAATACTTATGGAGCTAAGGCTGTAGCTGCAATTGTTATGGCTGGAAGAGATAGTTCTGGAGAGGAGAGAAATTTCACAAGGGAGAGTGAATCAACGGAGAGCTCTATTGCCTATGTTACCCTATCAGACAGTATATATCCCAATAAGGTTTACAACACGTTTAATGCACTATTAAATATCTCCAGGTATCAGGATGAGAATGGGATTTTAACCACTGGTCGAGAGTATTCTTATCTTGAGATGATAGGCCTGTTAGATCCAAATCAGAGGTATGGGTATCTCACAGGATTAATGAGTTCTGGTGCAGAATCAAGAGGTGGAGGTGTTTGTGCTATGGCTACAGGGATTTCCTCTTTAGTTCACCAAGATCCAACAAACCAGATAGAAAGTCAGTGGCATCACCCTACTAGGTATTTCCAAGGTCCTTTTAGTATGTCTCCATATGTTGTAGATGCAACTGTTCAAGAGGTTGTAGGTGGACAGAGTTATGATTTTATATGGTCTTTGAGTCGAGATAGATATCTTAGGATAGATACATATATAACTCCTTCTGGAGTCCCCTACTCTGAGACTGAAGCAGATGGTATTGGAGGGCCTTCGGATGTTAATGCTGTGTTTGTTCTCTCCTTTACTGACGAGTATCCAGAGGGTCAGACAGAGAGAATAGAGGCAATGATGAACGAGTATGCCCAATTTAGAAACTCTCAGCATACAGGTGCTTTCACGGAGTATTTCGAGAGTTTTAATTACTCTTTTAGTGAGGTTGAGAATGCTGTTAACCTAATTTATAACAGGGAGGACCTAAGATATTTTGAGAGTGAATTTGAGCAGCATGAATACCTTCAGGACATGCTTGCCTTTCAAGAGGCAGTTAATAGCTATGTAGAGGATACAGAGTTTACTCTTGCTGATTATTTAAGAACTACAGAGTGGTATGCAAATTATAGGGATAATCCTAATAGAAGTGTCGAAGACTTAGAATTGGCTGTAAGAATGATCTCCTACACAAATATACAAGGAGAGCCTTTGCAATGTGTTACTTATGCTGGGATACTACCTCTTCTTTACCCTGAGTTAAATATCCAGAAAATTGGGGGATCCGGAGTTGGCTCTGCTGCTGAGTTAGTAAGAAATGATTATGTAGCTTACAATGGCTCTGTTGCGACAGGTTTCGGGGGGTTGTTGGTAGTTGGTAAGGGCTTAGGCATAGATAGCTACCACCCAGAGGATCTATTTGTCACAAGGACGGGAAACTTTGGACATGTAGGAGCTATTTTAGCAGAGACAACTGATGAGTTTGGTAATAGGTTGCTTCTAGTTACGGATGCTAATAGATCCAGAGATGGGAAGATTAGATTCTATGTTGTTGGTGAAAACTCTTTGGATGATATCTTTGGTCCTGCATTTAGATATATTATTAGATCAGCAGAAAACCATCAGAAGCTTGCTTCTAATAACTAAGGGTTGCAGAGTTAAATTTCTCTACTATCATAAGCCCAGTGAGGAGTGCTTGTCTCTGTTTTCTTCTGCAGTCGAGATCTCTAGGGGGACAATTCTTCTTAACAGCCCCAACATGTCTTTTTATAGCTGTCCATCTTTTAATCTCTCTCTCATCTTCTGGGGGTATTCTTCTGCCCGTGTAGTATCTACAATACCATTGGAACCATCCTCTTGGATCCTCATGGGATATCTATCCTTTCTTTTGCCAATGAGATAGTGGCATACTAGCATCTATACCGAAGTAATTAAGTGAGGGATCTTTCTTCTCTGGAGAGAGTTTGGCATTTTCAAACCAGTCATCAGGAAATTCATCTTTACAGTCTGTCATATATTTCCCACCAAATACCCCTAATTCAAGCATCTCTTTTGGAGTTAGTTCAGGTTTAAATTCTGGGTCAAAATTCTTACCAAGAGGTTCAATTAGATAATAGGTGTAGTTTGTTTGCATTTTGTCATTTACAAGAACTTTCTTTTGCATAATTAGATTATACAACAAGGTGTAAAACCTTGATAGAAACTACCCTATAGTGGTATAATATCTATGTTCTTTTTACAACCTATTCACTACTAAAAGGAGTTTGCTGTGACTGAAGAAAAGAGTTTGGAATGTTTATTGACTGTCAAGTCTGGTGAGAAATCGATGACATTGACAATAGGTCAGGATGGCTTTGACACAGATGAGTGGATGGAGGCTTTCAAGTCTCACTTCCCCACTCCGCCTGAGGGGGAATACGAAGTTAGCTTCGTATTCGAAGATGAGGAACATACCCTGGGTGTGTACAACTTCCATGGTGAGGTTGAGGTTCTCTCCGCTGATGAGGAAGATGATGGCGAGGATAAAGATGTGCCTGAAGATGTTATGGAGGATGTTGTTAATCTCGGAATAATAATTTTGGGTACGAATATCTTCTCAGACCTCCTCAACGCCCTTGCCACCCTTCTCCTGTGCCAAACAGGTGAGCTTATCGCAGAGTTATTGGAGATAATGTTTGAAGAATAGGTAATAAAGAGACGAAGGTGGCAGATAGCGATCTCTGTGTAAGTGTAAACTTACCTGTGCTATCTGTCCCCTCCCGTCCTTCTAGATAGCAACCCTTCTATTCTGAAAGAACTTCAGATAGAGAATAGGTAATATCCCTAATGTGTTAAATATGAATAAGAAAACAAACCAAGTTTTTTCACCATTCTGTGCAGCTTTCCATAATGCTATCCCCTTCCAAACAGCTTCCCATATTGCTAAGGAAACTATTACAAAAGGTATCCAAGCAGGCAATCCAGATAATAAGCATGTGCTTGTGTCACATATCGGAGCAAAGGTTGTTAGGGTATCCATATTAAATATCTTAAAAATTTAAATCTTAGGAGGAGTTACACCCCTCTGGTCAGCATATTTACTTATCTTGTCCCCGACAATAGGCTCAGAAAGCTTTGCAAAAAGGTAAGTCCCGATCCTCTCTCCAGGATGGAGAACTATATCAAATTTCCCTAAGTTCTTTATCTCTAAAACAGAAATCTCTGAACTAAAGGGCACTCCATCTAAAACAAGAGCTGTCAGATGAATAGTCATCCCTGCCCTAGCGTAAGTAGATCTCCCATCTAACATTGTTATTATATCCCTATCTGTTCTAACACTCTGTTGAGTACAACCTAACACAAAATCATTTGGCTTTAGGATATAAGGTTCTTTACTTAGGTCGTATCTGTCATACTTAAGCTCCTTAGGGGTCCTAGTATCAAAGAGTTGTCCTGCCTTTGGAAGCAGCAATTCATCTCCTAAGTTAACAGTAATACCTTTGGTTTCAATATGTAAATTCCCTTGCACAAGAATTTTCCCTTCGTGGATGTATCTACTTATTGTTTTATTTGACAGGAACATATCTTTCGGCAGTTAAGTGAATATATAAATATATACTATTTCGCCTTAAAATGTCCATGTTCTTTGGAAAAGATGATAAAAACATTAGTAAGAATACAAATAGGACCTCATGATATCTAAAACTTTTAAACTTGAAAGGCTTTTTGTAATGTGCGATATTGTAGGATATATAAATTGTAAGTTTAAATATCATGGGATATATAGATGATATTGAAGAGAAGACCTTAGATAATGCCAATTTTAGACAAGTACTCTTCACTGGCAAGCACATGCAGTTAGTAGTTATGGCACTTAAACCTGGCGAAGATATTGGTGAAGAGATACACGAGAATGTAGACCAGTTTTTCAGAATTGAACAGGGTGAAGCAAAGGTTATTATTGATGGTGAGGAAGATGTCTTGAAAGAAGACATGGTGGCGATTGTTCCAGCAGGAGCAAAGCACAACCTTATTAATACCTCTAATGTAGATTTGAAGCTTTACACAATCTACGCGCCACCTAACCATCCAGGTGGGACTGTCCATAAGGACAAGGCAGAAGCTGAGGAGTACGAGAAGGAGCAGCACCACTAGAATTAAATAGTAAGGTATAAATTAGTATTTTCTCTACTAATATGACTGGGAAATTAGATGAACTAAAAGATAGAGCTTTAAAAGAGCTTAGAACAGATCAGGATTTAATCCTTCTTACAATCTTCTCAACCTTGTTAGCAGCTTTTGGAGTCAAGATAGCCAATGACTATGTAATTATAGGGTCTATGCTTATTTCTCCCCTCTTTAATCCAATACTCTCTATACTTGTTCCTGTTTTTGCCAGAGAGAAGAAATCTTTTTGGAAGAGTCTTAAATCTCTTATGATTGTCCTTTTCCTTTCGTTTAGTGTGGCAATCTTGTTCTGGTTAATTATTTATATGATTGGTGGTTATGGAGTTGTTTCGGCGGAGATTTTCAAGATAAGTATTGATAACTTTTTAGTTGCAATAATTCTTGGAATGGTAGGTATGCTCCTCTGGATATGGCCGAAAGTTTACAATACGGGAGCAGGGGTCGCTATCGCTATCTCGTTGGTTCCTCCTATCGCTTATTCAACGATGTATCTCATTTACGGTTACTATGATCTTTCTCTAAACTACTTCCTAGCTTTTCTTGTAAATCTTGCAGGAACACTAATAGGAGGCTCAATAGTTCTCTTCTTTTACAAGAGAGGGAATTACAAAACTAGATTGTAGAATCCCCTCTACTTGCCTACTCTTTTTCTAGAACTTGTTCCAGAGATACTGATTTGTTATTTCATGATGGTAGAGAACCTCGGATTTCTTTATGGTTTTACCCAGTTCTTTTGGGGATCTGTTAGCTGCTGTCTCCTTTAATTCTAGGTATCTCTCTTTGGCTTCCTCTCCTAACAATTCAGTTGTAAAATCACTAGACTTAAAAACTCTAATAGCATCATATATATTGGAAGGAAGAGTCTTTGTCCTAACCCTCTTCTTACTGTCCTTCTTCTCTTTCTCTCCCTCTAACCCTGTTCTTAATAATGTGTAGATTAAAAGATAAGGGTTTGTATCTGGTGCCACAGAGCGAACCTCTATTCTCGTTGAGTGTTCATTCCCTATAGGTAGTCTAACCATTGAAGTTCTGTCACTATGTGAATATTTAATCTTGTTTGGAGCTTCATAATTAGGGTCTAATCTTCTGTATGAGTTAACACTTGAATTAAGGACTAGACATATTTCGTTGGCATTCCCTAGTATCCTCTCTGTGAAGTCTAATCCTTCTTTAGATATGGTTTTTGGATTACTCTTGTTGTAGAAAATATTCTTGCCCTTCTTTGAGATGGAGATATTAGTATGCATTCCGCTTCCATTTATGTCTGTAAGAGGTTTTGGTAGGAAGCAAGCTGTGCAATCCATGTTTTCTGCGACCTGTCTTGCCATTAACTTATACAATTGGATTTGGTCCGCAGCGTTAATAACATCTGCATATTTGTAATTTAGTTCAAACTGAGAAGGAGCAACCTCAGGATGGTCTTTTTCGTTTTCAAAACCAAGTGCTCTCTGCACTTCCGCAGTAGAATCTATGAATAATCTTAGCTTATCCTTCGGGAGGGAGTGGTAGTAACCTCCTGGGGAAACTAATTTGAATCCTTTCCTCTCTACATAGTGGGTCTCTGCATCTAGTCCTTCTAGTAGGAAGCCTTCGAGTTCCGCTCCAACATTTATCACGAAGTCTTTCTTCTCTAGGTCCTCCATTAGCTTCTTTAACCTAGCTCTGAAGTCACAAGGATGAATCTCATGATCCTCAGTATATATGTCTGCGAACATTGCTATTTTCCCAGGTCCAAAGATACTTGATGGTAACCAGTAAAAAGAGGCCCAATCTAATTTAAGTCTAAGGTCAGATTCTGTTACATGGCTGAATCCTCTTACTGAGGAACCGTCAAAGGTTAGATTAGAATCGGAGTCTAGTAGATATTTTTTATCGTAATCTAGCATGTGGAATCTTCCTTCCAAGTCTGAAAAGAAAACAGTGACTGCTTTTATACCATCTTCTTTCTTTAGGTAGTCTTTGTATTTCTTCTCTACCTCTTTGGGGTCTAAATCTGTTCTCTTGCTTCGCAATTTCTTAGCTTCAAGGTTCTTCTCCCCTAATTCTTTAAAGGAGAGTGAAAGGAAATCGGTTAGTTCTGTATGCATGTTGTTTTGTATTTTATATTAAATATGCAAATAAATATCTTAAAAATATACATGGCTAATATAGTGGTGTCAACTGTGTAGCAAATTACTCTTGTTGTCAACCTTTTTGAAAAGAGTGTATAATCCCCTATGGAAAAAATGTCACAAGAGATAGATTCCCTGCCCCCAATATATGAAGCCCCAAGGGAGTTTTTTGTTCTAGAACCCCCTTTAGATTTGGAGATGCACTCAATGAGGGAAGTAAATGAGATGTGCACAAAAGAGTATTATAATCACAAGAGAGGCTGTCCTAACTTTGGTTCTCGTGAGGGTTGTCCTCCAAATCTTAAGCATATAACTAAGATAGTAGACATATCTACATTACATTTCTTTCTTGTTCAATTTGATTTCGAAGAGTATATAAGGCGAAAGATGGAAAGATCTCCAGGGCGGACTAATAGAGATTATGCAAACCAACGTCAGTGGCAGGGACATCTAAAATCTCAATTAAAAAAGAGATGGAAAGAGGTGGACCAGTATAACTACCCAAATTATATCTTACATTTGGAGCCCGAATCCTATTGTAGAAATCCAGAGGCGCATGGCATAAATGTAATACGGACTTTGGAGAATCATGGATTCGAGGTTGATTGGTGTCAGGAAAATCAGCGACATGAATTTGTTCAGTTCCCTAAATATATGTACCAAGTCTTTATATTTGGACAAGAGCTTCCTCAGATTGACCAGGTATAGTCCTTGTGCTAGTCTTTTAATAGGTATTAAATAAATTTTTAATAATATCTAATGAAAAAGACCCTCTATATTGTTTTCGGGATCTTAGTATTAATAGCAGCAGCCTATTTAGGCTATGTTCTCTTTGATTCCTTAAACACTCCTACAGAGGAAGTTGACACGGAAACTGCAATACAACAGGCAGAAGAGAATCTTGATTGGGAAGCTGCATTTCCTACTATAGTTCCTGAGTACCCAGGGGGTAAGATTACAGAATTAGATATTGTTGCTTCTGAATATTCCTCTTTTGATGATGAGGTGGCTGTTGTTGTAGAGGAAACAACAAGAGAAGAATTTGATATGTACATAGAAGATCTTCTTGAAGAAGGTTGGGTAAAGACATATGAAGGAGCGGAGGGTAACCCCTACAATCTCCAAGTATCTCTAGGTGAAAACAAAATTAGTACAAGTCTTAATGAAGAAGGAGTTCTTAGATTAAGTTCTTATACTCAAGCAGAGTAGAAAAAGAAAACACCGATATTACAAGCCATTTAGAACCTGAATTTAAGGGAGCTATCCCCTACTATCCTCACAGGGATCCTAAGTTTATGGAATTCCTTTATGCCAGAGATAAGAGAGTTCAAGAACTCATGCCAGATATGCACCAAAGGGTCGTTCAAGCTTCAAGGGAAATTCTAAGAGTGGACCATTATGAATATATGAGGGATCACAACTTCCGAGTATATGTCTGTCCTGTTAGGGTGAAGGAGGGAGATCAATATGACCATCCAATACTTCTTACATGTTGTCAGTGGGCAGAGTCTACACAGATGTTATATTGGCCAATGGATATGATTCCTTTAACTAATGAAGAAAGAGGACAAGTTTGGGAGGATTTTGTGAAAGATGATGAGCTTTATTACAATAGGGTTATAACTTCTAGTCTTTAAAATCCTATCTAGGGCAATTCTTCGGTAAAGTTTCTTTACGAAGTAAGGAAACCCCCATCTACTGGTAATACTGCTCCTTGAATATAGCTAGCCATATCACTAGAAAGAAACAGAACCACTTTTGCAATTTCATCTGGTATCCCCCATCTTCCGTTTGCTAATCTCTGTTTGAAATCATAGCCTGTTTTCATCAGACCGAACTTAGCCTTTGTGAGTGCCTCCTTTATTAAGAAGTTTGTTCCTGGAGTTTTAATAGCTCCTGGTAAAATAACATTTGCTCTGAAACCCTGTCTCCCATAATCTCTAGCAAGGGATCTGGTTAGTGCAATTACGCCAGCCTTACTTACTGTGTAATGGACTAAATCTTTTTTAAAAGGGAGTATAGCTTCTATGGAGGAGAGGTTCACAATAGCTCCACCTTTTTTTATCCTGCTCCTAATAAAATTCTGGCACATCCAGAACATAGAGTTCATATTTATATCTAAAGTTTTATCTAAATACTTCTCGTCTACTTCAAGATAGTCTTTGTTGGGATATATCCCAGCATTGTTTATTAATATGTCTGGAGTATTCTCCTCCCCTAATTCCTCCCAGAAGGCATCGATCTCTTCTTTCTTTGAGAGATCTATTTTAAATGTAGATATCTTGTTCGCAACAGCGTCTTTATAGCCCTTTACAGATTCTTTGAGTCTGTCCAAATCTATGTCTAGTAACTGAAGGTTCGCACCAGCCTCTGCAAATCTTTTCGCAATTGCTTCCCCTATACCTCCGGCACTCCCTGTTATTAAGACAGTCTTGCCTTCGAAGGATAGAATATCTTTAATTGATTTTAATACTTTCATCTTATTATATCTCTTATATAAATTATCATTAATATTTTATTCTTATTCCTTAATCTCGTCCACTATACAGATCGTTTTTCTTTTACTCTTAAGTCCGTGTTTGATGCTAATATTTCTCTTTGGGATATTGAAATATTCTGAGAGGATATCAATAACTGCGAAATTGGCCTTGTTGTCTCTTGCGGGTTCTTTTGTGAATATTGTTACTTTGCCATCACTCTCCTCCACCCAGTCTTTTTTACTTCCAGTTTTGACCTTTACCTCTAGGTGCTTCTCTTTCATCATCTCTAAGTATATAACGATTTAGTTTTATAAGTATAAAGATCCTTGTGAGGCTCCTCTTAAAGTAGTGTAACCACCCTCTATCATATTCTCTGTAAACTCTTTTCTTTCTCTGGCTGTAGAGTTAATGAGATTAAGATAGTTTCTAAGGATATTTCTTTTTAATCTCGTGTCTATGCTTATACCTTTATTTTCAATTTGGGAAATGAGGTTGTCCATATGTTCTTGTGTGAAGACAAGATTTAGGCTTTCAATATTTGCATTTAGGTCTGTAATGTCTGCTCTATTATGCCCTTGATGTTTAAAGTAGAGAGAGGAGTTGTATGCCTCTTCTATGGGGATATGTTTCCAACCTTTATCTTTTGTGGGAGCTGCTAGTGTAGCGTTAGGAAAATATCTTGGGATTGTTTTAGTGCAAGTAAGGCAGGTGAAAGATATTGGATTGGGACTAAAGGAGAGTCCTCCACTTTTCACAAATCTCCCAGCTACATAGAGACATGTCTCTTTTTTTTTGTCATTAAGGTTGTAACCCAGTGATTCCGCGAGAGCAGCGGCTTGGAACTCTGCATGGTTTGCATAACCCTGTCTTTTAAAGTTCGTTTCGCCTCCCATATACATATTCCATCCAAGGCCAATAATGGTAGGTGTCCCTTCTATATTTTGGACAGCAACCGCACCATAGGCTTCACTGTTCGAGGAATTGAAATAAGATAGCTGTAAGCATAGGTTGTAAATGGGATCATGGTAAAACCATCTTCCCTCTAATGATTTTTCTTTTTCTCTTTCTGGAGGGGCAAGCCAGAGTTCTTTCTCTAGCATATTGGGGAGATGATAGCATAATTAAAGCAAAAAAGCCTGTCAGCGAGTATCAAGAGGTTTCCCCCTCAGATATCCCGCTGTGGTAGAATGAGAGAAGTAATTAAGTAAGTATTAACAGACATTTTTATGTATGACAGGCGTTCGAATAGTAAGGATGTGGATGAAAGTTTGTCTTACTCTCAGAACTTTCTCCGCAAACCACAGTTTGTATCTTCTCTTGTAGACATCTCCTCTATTAATTCAAAGGATACCGTAATAGAAATAGGTGCTGGTAAGGGTAGGATAACAGAACAGCTTTCAAAGCGAGCAGGTAAAGTTATTGCTATAGAATATGACAGTGAATTAGCTCAGTTTCTAAGAGATAAGTTCTCTGATGATTCTAATGTAGAGGTAGTTGAGGGAGACTTTCTTAACTGGCCTCTGCCCGATTTTAGATATAAGGTCTTTTCCAATATCCCATTTGAATACACAAGTCGGATACTAGATAAGCTTCTTCTATCTCCAAATCCTTCAGAAGATACATATTTAATAATGCAAGATCTCGCAGCTAAGAGATTTATTGGAGAATCTGCCGGGGCAGATGATTCACAAGTCTCGATATTACTACAACCGTTTTACTCGATGAATGTTCTTAAGAGGATAGATAGGCGTCAGTACATTCCAATGCCAAGTGTGGATACTGTTCTAGCCCGTTTTGAAAAAAGGAAGTCACCTCTTGTAGATTCTGAATACACACAGGAATATAGGGATTTTGTAATCTATGGATACAACCAATGGAGGCCAACGGTATTAGATTCTTTTAAGAATATTTTCTCCTACAGACAGATGAAGGTTATTAAACAGAATCTAGAAATCGAAGGGAAGAAACCCTCGGATTTGGATGTGGAAGCCTGGGTGGAACTGTTTAAAACATACCAGAAGTATGTTCCTGAAGACAAGAAAATTTTGGTAAGAGATTCGGAGAAGAAACTAGAGGAGAAGCAAAAGGGAATGAAGAAGAAGTACAGGACTAGGAAGTAGATATATAAAACAAAAAGCCTGCTATTGGGAGTGCGAAAAATCGCAAAACATCCTAATAACAGGCTAATTGCCCTCTTATCGGTCTAAGACCAGATATTAACCAGAGATTTCCTCGTGAGTCATTTAATTATCATTTTTGCTAGAGAACCAAATCATTCCCAAAACAAAACTCATAAGGAGTGTTCCCCAGAACCCAACGTCAACGAACATCCAGCCAGGTAGAACCTGTTGAATAAGCCAGAAAAGGAAAAATCCAATACCAGCCAAGAAAATAGGCAGGAAGAGGATTCCAATCCCGAGTGTCATGATAACCACCATAGTGTAGAGAATTGTAGATATCATCATCCCCAACCAAATGATTAGGGAGAAAATAAATAAGACCAGAATCTGGTTCCAGATCGGGTCCGCGACCAAGGGCTCCCCTACTATGTCAATCCACCCAATGAGGGAGGCAATCCAGAGTACAAGGCAGGTCAAAACCAATTTAGCAATTACTTTCATATGTCTCCTTTTACCCTGCGCCTAGAATGATCATTAATACAGTTAGTAGGATAAATTTCGTTGGGTTGGTAATTGAATCAGGTCCAACAGAGCTAGCAAGTCCAGTCGCAATCCAGTAGGTAACGCCTTCCAGAATTGGCCAGATCGCTACTAAGAATACAATCCAACAACCACAAGTGAATCCGAATGCGCTGGTCTCACCATATTGGCGACCAAATAAGATTGCTACAAGGACTGCAAGTAAAACAACGGCTGCAAGGCCTAGGCTGATGAAGAGAAAAACTCTCTCAATCCGGACAACTCTGTCTAGATAGATATCTAGGCCTTGAGCAAAACTCAGACCATCTGTTTCCCCCTTCGAAATGATTTGAACCAGAGCAATGATGAAACTAAGGTAGGTCACGACAGTATTCTCCTTTCCGAGAAATCAATGGGTTATTAAGGTGCAATATAAGGGGAATTATAACAAAAAAAGAGGGTAAAGACTATGGGACAGGGAGGGGGTTCTATCGCAATCGGTTTCTATCAGAGTATAATCAAGAATATCCGGGGTATAGCTCAGATGGCTAGAGCGCTACGTTCGGGACGTAGAGGTCACCTGTTCAAGTCAGGTTACCCCGACTTATGATGTATAATCTAATATGAGTGACTCAGATCTGAATACAAACATCGAAGAGCTAGTTAGATTACTGAAGAAGAGGACGTCTTTTAAAAGAAATTTTCTTCTTTCGATAGTCTCTGGTATTGGAAGTGCTATTGGAGCTGTCTTGATAGGTGGTCTTATTGTCGGTTTAATAGCATCAAACCTTGATAAAGTCCCTTTTGTTGAAGATTTCTTTCCCACCAATCAGATAGAAGAATATATAAATAATTAAAGGATTGCTTTTGTAGAAACCTTTTAAAACTTGCACAAAATTTTTAATATGTAATAATTGTAACTAACAGAGCCTAAATAACTTGTTAAACAGACCTAAATGCCCCAAGAAAGGAAATTTGAAAATCCCAAAGCCGAATTTATAAGAAGATTAACCTCTTTTCTTGTCTCGCTAGTTCTTACCTTTTTAGCTTTTAATTATGGTTATGTCCAGGGATTTACAAATGTTAGAACAGGAATCTTCAGTCCCATTTTCCAGGTACATAAGAACTATCTTGTCTCGGAGTTGGAGAGAGATTCCCTGGTAAGGACACTACCGGTAACATATAGTAGGTATGGATCTCTTGCAGAACTGGATTTGCAGATAGTCTACCCACAGTCATGGGTTGTTATCGCCAGGTCTAAACCAAACGATGTCCAGAGTCCGCTAGAAGATGAGGTTATGTACGAAATTAAAGACATAGATTCTACAGCTCTTTTGAAAATAGAGCTGCTGAATGTTGATTTCTCAAGAGCTGTTATGGCAACCTCTACAGATGTAACCTTAACCCAGCAGATCTTAGATAGAGAGGTTATAACCTATGATATCCCCGAACCAGGGGAAGAGACTTTTATAACTGTGTATAGAGAGCCCAAGAGTGAAGTTGAAGTTTCTTATGTCCAGGGTATTAAATCACAGGCAAATCCTTCTGAAGAACCTAAGAAGTTAGAAAACTTTATAATCTTCAACCACAGATATGATAGTAAAGAGAGCAGTAATATTCTCTTAACAGCAAAAATCTCGCTAGAGTTTAATGAGAATCTAACTGGTGCGGAGAAGGAGAAGCTTCTAGAGATAACAGACAGAATAGTTGCTTCCCTAAGACTTCTATAAATCTCAATAAACTGATTACTCCTTAAGAATGGACAAAAATCTTCCCAAGGCAAAACAACTCGTTCAGGAAAGGAAGGCTTTCCTCTTTGACTTTGATGGCACGCTTGTTAATCTAGATAAGCTAAATGTAGATTCCTTTAAGATTCTTTTTAAGGATGAATTTAACTTAGAATTTACAAGGGAGGATTTTATGAAGTATGTCTCTGGTAGAAGCTCTAAGGATGGAATCAAGATGTATCTAGAGACAAAGGGGATAAAGGATTTTGACGTAGAGGATTTAAGTAATCAATTTAGCATAAAGAAAAGAGATCTAATAGAAAACCACCTAGAGGAAGAAGTCTTCCTTATACCCGGGATAGAGACTTTTTTAAAATATCTCTCGGAGAATGATAAGAGGATGGTTGTTGTTACTTCCTCTCATTACACCTATGTGAAGAAGATATTAAAATGTTTTGGGTTATTTGGTTATTTTGAGAAGGTCTATGATAGGGGCACTGTAAATAAGGGCAAACCAAATGCAGAGATATTTTTGCAAGGTATAAAGTATACGGGTCTCGATACCGATGATTGTATTGCTTTTGAAGACTCTCTATTTGGACTTAAGTCAGCAAAAGGTGCAGAGCTTTACACAGTGGGAATATTAAATGAAGGATGGAATGAGGACTTTGTGTATGATTTTGCAGATGTAGTTATCGAGAATTACGAAGAATTAATCTAACCCCCTACCCTTTGTCTGATCTTGCCCTTATATACACCGAAGGGCCAGCTCTTCTACTGAGATATACAAGTCACAGAGAACGTGCTATACTCCATCTTCGTTTAATGTAGATCTAACGAGATAAGTACCTTACGGTTTAAATATTATTTTCGGTTATCTATAAGAAACTGAAAATAAAATAAATAAGTACAACCGTGAGTCAATATCACAGAAATAATGGCGGATCTCGCCATAATAACAATAGGAGATACTCTCATTCTAGAAATAGAGGAAGAGGATACAATGCTAAGAAAAATACAATTAGCATAGATAAACTAATTGCTAAGGCAGTAGATACTAAGCCTGCTAATATGTTCGTAGATGACTACGAATATTCTCAATTTCAAATAACAAAAGTTCTAAAGAGGAATGCTTACAATAAGGGTTACAGTAACCCTACTAAGATCCAGCACAAGGCCATACCAGAGATTCTAAGCGGCAAAGACATACTAGGTGTAGCAACTACAGGTTCTGGTAAAACAGCAGCCTTCTTAATCCCTCTAATAGACAAGGTCGTTAGAGATAAGAGTAACAGAGTTTTAATAGTAGTTCCTACCAGGGAATTAGCTATGCAGATACAGGATGAATTTAGATCTTTAGCAAAGGATACTCAGATTAGGAGTGTGTTAATAATGGGAGGAAACAGTATGAATACACAAATTAGTATATTAAAGAGTAGTCCTAATTTTATAATTGCAACCCCTGGAAGGTTGAAAGATTTAACAAATAGAAAACTAATCAATCTTCAAACTATTAACAATGTGGTTCTAGATGAAGTTGATAGAATGTTAGACATGGGCTTTATACATGACATTAAGTTTATTGTAGAGAAGCTAAATAGAAATAGACAATCTCTATTCTTCTCAGCAACTTTAAATAGAAAATCAGAAGAGGTTGCAAATACCCTACTCCATAACCCAGTAAGAATTGAAATTGAGACTCAGGGCCCTGGAAAGAATGTGGATCAAGATGTTGTTAGATTACAAAAGGGACAGAGTAAGTTTGACGTTCTACTTGGATTACTAGAGAAAGATTCTTTAGATAAAGTATTAATATTTACTTCCACAAAATGGGGAGCAGATAAATTATGTGACAGTTTGCGTCAGAAGGATGTATACATAGAATCTCTTCATGGAGGAAAAAGACAGAATAAGAGGACTAGAATAATAGAGAAATTTAAGAATGGAAAGATAGATGTATTAGTAGCTACAGATGTAGCGTCTAGAGGTCTAGATGTAGATAATATATCTCATGTTATTAATTATGATATGCCACAGTGTTACGATGATTATATTCATCGTATAGGTAGAACAGGTAGAGCTGGTAAAAAAGGTTTTGCTTTAACTTTCGTCTAAACCTTGTCCTAAATTTTCCTTAGATAAAAAGAAGACCCAGAAGAGATAATAAAACGAACAGTAGAGTTTACACTCATACTACATTATCTCTCTGGGTCATCTTGTTCTAACTACTAGTTGTTAATACACATTCAGAGCACTTCTGAGGTTCTTAGCAAATTCCTTTAAGCTTTCTTCTTGCATTTTTTGAAGAACTTCTGCTCTTCTCCCTTGGTCATATTTTTTAATATGATGCCAAGAGAATGGTGCAAGAATGATTGCTGTATAGGTTGCGTCGAAATATATCCCTGGGTGGTCAGGGAATTTAGGTATTAGTGCTAATTCCCTCTCAGGCATCATTGATCCCCTCCCAAGGTCTATAAATCCATGAAGAGATGGTTCTACAACAAAGCGGTCACAAGCAACTTGTAACTGGTTGTAGGTCTTAATCATTGCATGGAAGATTTCGCTTCCTAAGTAGGGATACGGTAAGTAGATTTCTGTATTTTGCAATTTTCCTCTTTTTCTAGTGTTAATGAACAAGAATAAAGGGATTATAACAAAAAAGGACAATTCTTACTATGGGTTAATAAAGAAAATGCCTGAGAATTACGAAGTCGTTGTCGATGGTTAAACCACCAGACTAACCTCTCTCAGGCTTTTTCTTACAAATTTTTAATTATGGGAGTATGACATCGTTCTTTTCATCGAAAATCTGAAAGGTTCGTTCCTTGGTGTAAATGACCTTTTCTGATCTTGCAGACTTCAAGTTTCTGATGAGGATGTCCTTGTCCGGGAACTCTTTTTCAAGATCTTCGATGGTTAAGAGCCTAGCTTGTGGATAGAAAAGTTTTGAAACATTTTTTCTCTTCCCAAGATATACTCGTTGGTCCTCGATTTCGACGTAATCCTTCTCAAAGAAAGAGTAAGCAAAGGCCCAACTCACGTGATCTTCTGGATCAGGATGCTCCCGATCTTCAACCTCTTTGATCTTGTTTTCAGCAAAAATTGTGCCGGTAGTGAGATATTCAATAAAGATTTGAGTTTTGATTCTGTTAACTGTAATTAAATGACCAAACATTTTGACAATAGCGAACATTTTAAGCTCCTTTTCCCATAGATTATTAATGTGCAAGAATGTGCAATTATATCAAGGAATTAAGAGTATTACTATGGGTTTGGTTTTTGTTGAGGGATGAACGTGCTGAGGGCCTACAGAGATAAAAACGAGTGTATAAATACAACTCAGTCTCTGTAGGTCCCCTTTTGTACCTTTTGCTTTTACATACCAAGTAACTCTGAAATCAGGATAGCAAATAGAAGAGTGGGCAAATATAGGAGGACTGCGAGAAAGAAATTTACAACAAATGTCTGAGTTTTTGCACTTCGTGTTGGCTGCACAACTCCATCAATTGGTGTCTTGGCGGATATCTCCATATCTGCTCCATTGCCATCTCTGATCAGCCATTCGGCCCGACCGTTGAAGTCATTACTGTAATAGTAATAGATATCGTCGTCATAACCGAGCGGCGGTTTGATGGGGTCCCCACTTATGTAGGAATCCTCACTTTCAAGCAAGAACGGATCAGAACTGGCGATACTTATTTCATAAGTATCTTCCGATGTGATAATCAATTCCCAGTCTTCTTTAAGATCTTGTTCAAAGATCTTCCCTTGTAGGGGTATCGGTTGGATCTCACGAACGCTTCTCCATATTGAACCGATTATGAAGAGTGGGATTGATACTGCAAAAAATATTTTCCAGCCTTTTTCCATTGAAAAACTCCTTTCTTTACTAGTTGTTTGAAAGAGCAAAAGGTACAGGAGAATTATATCAAGAAAGAGCAACATATTCTATAGGATATGGGTTGAAGGGGGTTTGTAAAAAACAAAAGCCGTCTACATTGATTTGGTGTCTCAAAATAGACGGCTTTGTCCCTTCGGGATATATTATGGTTCTGGTTTGCTGAGTATATGATTAAATGTATTTACCATTATGGTATATACTTCATCCTCAGAAAACTGGATCCATTCCGTATACGGATAATCCCGTTCAAAATAACCTTCTTCACCAATCTTTTCATTATCTGTTTTAAACAGTATCTGGTATTTACCAGGGACTTCAATTGTTCGTTGTTGTCCTAAAGTTGGAATACCGGATACATATGCGTTGGTGACCTCTACTTCTGCAAAGAATGGTGTGTGATTTGTTTCCGAGGTAGGATACTCTTTTACAAACACCCATTTGTCTATGGTGTAAGTATAGTAGTTATCCCAGATGTCCTCGTAGTGGTATAGTTCCACTTGGCGTGTCTGCTGACAAGAGTAATACTCTGTCTCAGTTGAGCCACACTCATAAGAGCGGGAAGTAAAACTCCCATCACCATTATCTACAGTTTCGGAGCAAGTCCTAGATACATACACACTACGTGAGCAGGTATCCATGTAGGTCTCTGTTGTCCATCCATCACTGACTCTTTTGTCTCTACCAGTATCTCGGTAGTCGACGTCTATGTCATATGCTCCTGGTGGAGATGAAGACCAGCAGGACTCTCTTACAGCGGTATATTCTTCAAGAACAACACTTTGTTGCCATGAGAATTGTTCTACAGTGGCACTCTCCTCATGTTTATTGAAGAAGAGTTGGTACCCAAGAAAAAGGAAGGAGAGAAATAGAACTACTGCAAGTGCAATGAGGCCATACTTCTTCCAAGCAAAGGGTTGTTTACCTGATTTTATATAACGGTAAAACTCTCTATCTGCTTTTCTTTCTTCTTTGGAGGTGTATTCAGAGGAATCATCTACTGGATTTGTGTGCATCTCCTGATACTGGCTGAGTATTAGATCTGTTTTCCATGACTCGCCATGAGAATTCATTACATCTTCCTCAGGAGAGTTTTGATTCGAGTGAATCTCAGAATACTGATCTAATATCACATCTGTTTTCCATGACTCACCATCAGGATCCAATGCTTCAGCTTCTTCAGTGCTTTTGGGTCCACTGTCTTTCCCTTGATACCTCTTTACCTCATGTGATGGGGAACTACCCTTAGGTGCTCCACAATCAATACATTTGGTATCTGTATCTCGGTTGCCACTTCCACAGTGTTCACAATACCAGTTTGGTCCTCCAGATCCCAATTGTTTTTGGATTTCTGGTGTTACGATAGGACCATCAGGAATTTGGTAGAAGCGAACACCTTTATGTCTAGGATGGCTACATCCAGGACATTCGTATATATTTCCTAGGATTTTCTTGGTACCACAGTACCTACAATCCCAGGCTCCTAGTCTTGTTACTTCCATCTTGTCCTCCTTAGGATCTAGTGTCTGGTTAGTTGGTTATTTTGGTTTTTAAGGAACTTCAGGAATTATGATCTAAGTCATTTCGATATCCCTGTATGTATTCAATGTATGAGTACATATTAAAAATATCGAGGATATATGACAATTAAGTGTTTTGAGGGCTAGATAATTATATCAAAAAAGGGGTCAAAACACTATGGGGTATGTTAGGGATTTATTTATAAAAAAAGCACCTCCGGTAAGACTATCACTCTCACGAGTAGATATGGTTTTCCCATCAATGGTGCTTTTCTTTGCATTTAATTTGCGATTTGTATTAATTTGGTATTATTGCATCAAGAATTTGAGGTTGAATCTCTTTCCAGGAATAATTTGGATCTTTCACAATTGTTACAAGATATTCTTTAAGGAATATTCCCTTTATTCCAGGAATTTCAAAGAGTCGATTTAGAATGGCAGTTCCGACTTCGCCAATTTCAGATAACTCTTCAGAGATATCCTTCTCCCCTATTGGAAGAGTGAAAGCCTGAATATAATGATCAGAGATTCTACAAGCCGTATTGTAGTTTCGACAATTAGGATTTTTTACTCTATCTACTCTGATCAAGAACCACTGCGTAATAGAGTTGAATGCGCTACAGATATTCTTAAACATTTTTAAATCCCTTTCTTTGTAGGATAGCAACAAATCGCTTTTTAATGTGCAAAGTATAAAGCATTATATCAAAATTAAGGACAAAATACTATGGGGTTGTTGTAGGCCTAGTCCCAGAGATTTTTGGAATTTTCACCTTATGAGATTGTTTATATCTGGTATAAGAATCCTATTTAGATTAGAATATAATGCTATTTTAGGCTTTTTATATAAGTTATATTTATCAATATGCAAAAACGAGACATTCTCAAAACAAAATCTCTGGATGATTTAAGAAAACAGATAAAAGAAAACAATGGAATTGTAAGATTCTTAATTCACCCATTCTATAGCGAAGATACAACCATTAATAAAAAGAAAAGGTTTGTAACGCAAGAATATTTATCTAAGAGAGATGATTTTATAAAAATAAATATAAACAAGGGTTTAGTAATATTTCAACCTAAGTATTTATTAAATGATCTTTGGACTAATCTAGAGGTTTTTGATTTAGAAAGTGTTTATTATCTTGCTACTAGGGATTACGAAGCTACACCTTTTGAAGGGTCTGAAGGTTGGGATGAATTAGTTAGGATATTGAAACTACTTAATGTTCAAGCTGTTGAATTAAGTGGTATGTATCTGGATTTTAGAACACAGAAAGAAGCTCTTGATAAGTTCGATCCAAAATATGATGAATTACACCAGATACCAAACTTTATCAAGGAAACAGATAATTACATAGAGAAATTTCAAATAGCAAGTGAATGGCTTCAAAAGAGATATGTTCCTGAAGGTTGTGTAGGTTTTGCTGCAATAAGTTTACTAGAGAGAGGTGTTGATGTTTATTTTTCTGATTTGACAACACCTGATACTGTTTCGGATATTATTTAAGGAGAGATTATAAGTTGCTCTGGGGTGGCTTGTAGGTTCAGGTTCGAAAAGTTTTGCTTACTAACTTGTTTTAAATCCTGACATCTCTCTCAGTAGTTAAATAAACTCTTTAGCAGAAATCGAATACTTTATATCTCATTTGTATCATTAACCATACAAGAAATTTTGGCTAGAGCAGCGTTGTCAGTAACTTGAGGCTTTGCTATATTTAGATGTTATAATAAAATGAGAAACATAAAGGAACTGGGAATATAAACCAAGAATTTTCTAAATAGATAAGCTAATGGACTAATTTCCTGTTAGTTTCTTATATAAAGTGTAATCTTTAGATCATGGGACTTTTAAATTTTAATAAGAACAGTACATTCCTTATTTCTTTTTGCAATAACTCCAAAAGTAAGAGAAATTTACAGTTACTAACGGTAAGTCGCGATAGTATTACAACGAAAAAGTTGTTTACTAAATGTGAAAACTCTGGTATGACAGGATTAGCAGTCGACTCCAAATATATTTACATAGCATATCAAAGCCGTACACCAGGACTTTTAAGAATTGATAAAACCGATTTTAGTTGTCAAAGAGACTACAAATTCTCTAAAATAGTTGATCCTCACTCAATACTTTCTCTTAAAGATAGGCTACTTATTGTTTCTAGCGGTACAGATTCCGTTTACGAGGTTTTCCTTGGTGAAGATGAGATTGAAAGAGAGAGCTATTTTTGGTCTTTAAGCGGAAAGGAAGAAGGTTCTGATATGCACCATATAAATTCAATAACCAAGTTTGACAGAGATATCTTAGTATCAGGTTTTGGTAGTAAAACAAACGACAGCTGGAAAGAGACGAGTAATGGATTCATCTTTAACATAAATAGAGGAGAATATCTCAGAAAAGGAATATACCACCCGCATTCACTGCATAAGTATAAAGGATCCCTGTATTATTGTGAATCAGTAACTAGATCATTATGGAGAAATGAGACTAACATTTTGAAGCTAGAATCTGGATATATTAGAGGTCTAAGCATAAGCCGAGATTTTATTGTTGTAGGATCCAGTACAGGAAGAAAAAAGTCCAAAAGTTCTGGAAAAACATTCGCGATATCAGGAGAAGGGATCATAGACAAGTCCTGCGGGATAATTGTTTACGAAAGAAAGAATTTAAAGGTATTGCACTCACTCGACTTTACAAGCCAATATACAGAAATTTACGATATTGTAAGAATAAAATAGATTGACTTGGAAATGAGCCTTGATTAAGTAATTCCCGATTTAAGACACATATTACGACCTGTAACCTTTCTTGCACACAAAGTCCTTCAAAGTAGATTTCTCGTCCTCATAACTCAGGCAAATCCAGGAGTTTCACCAACTTAAACAGAGTTATACATATAAAAAGAGTTACAGGAGGCAAGAGATCAAAGAAAACAGCCAAGAGCCGTGTATGGGGTGGAGAATTTGAATGGTTCTGAACATTTTATGTATATACAGATAAAAGGTTTAAATAGCATAGGAAAGGTATTGGAAAAATACGAAAAACTAATATCGGATAACTTGGCTAATATAAA
>Ga0172382_10003581_pt1 | contig 24477 bp, 27 predicted proteins | sample Leawel138RmetaG_FD_122245 | JGI IMG/M metagenome (GOLD analysis project Ga0172382, IMG submission 122245) | Leachate microbial communities from a municipal landfill in Southern Ontario, Canada - Leachate well 138R metaG | ecosystem: Engineered > Solid waste > Landfill > Unclassified | place...
ATGGGACTGAAGATGTGGGGGTACTTCTTTAACCCTGGTAACATGTCTTCCATCTTGCATTGCCTCCTTCTGAAATTTTCAAGTCTGTAATAAACTATAATCCCGGCGAAAAATAAAACCAAATCCGCCGACTATAACAAAATCAAAACAAAAATAACCGGAAAATACCCGGAGTGAAAGCCATCGTAAGGCAACTAAAATACCCTCAGTGTAAGGGGGTGCAACTAAAATCACTTTATCCTTAAATCATTGCGGTGCTTAACATACACCCCAAAATGCTGTCAAGAAAATAAATCGGTCATAACCCGGACAGGTCTGTTGTTTCATGGAGACATGAGATAAGGGTTTCAATTCAAAGAGGAATAGAATAGAATCAAGTTGTGAAAAGTTGTTTTCCCCAATAGAATGTTGTGTATTGATCATTATTTGTCAGAAGTTACGGTATTACGCACTATGGATTCGACACGGAAAGTACCGATAACATTGCTGCCACCTGGAGAAACCATGGGAAAAGAAAATCAGTCCCGGATCGTTGAAGTGTATGGAAACATTCCTCGCCATCAGCACATCGCCGAGCTGATCCGAAAGCGATCCACCAACAAGGATGATATTCGTGATGTGGCACTGGAAGAGATCAACTTCAAAGCGATATCATCAATCCTTGACCTCGGATGCGGTTTTGGTTTTTTCACAGAAGCCCTTGCGGGAAAAATCTCCCCCAGGACGACCATTACCGGGGTGGATCTTATCCCGGGTCATGAGCCTCTTTTTCTTCAGGCATGCAGGCATGCCGGTGTACAGGGGCACTTTATTCCAGGTCATGCTTCCCTCATCGCCACTTTTGAAGATCGGTCCTATGATCTGGTGGTTTGCAGTTACGCCCTGTATTTTTTCCCGGAAATAGTGCCGCACATCGCCCGTATTCTCAAACCCGGAGGCCTTTTCGTCACCATTACGCATGATAGCCGAAACATGGGGGATCTGTTTGAGTGCATCAAAAAAATCATGGATCGTCATTATGCCCGAAAGAAATTTCTGCTCCCGGTGGAGAAAGTCATCCGTCAGTTTTCCGCCGAAAACGGGGCCGCTGTGCTGAGATCCTGGTTCGGACAGGTCGACACCATCGACTATCCCAACACGCTGGTTTACCCCCTAAGCGATTTGCACGAGATAATAGATTATTTTCACTTCAAAAGCCCCTTTTTCCTTGTCGGAACACAGATTGAAAAGGCCGATATCGTGGATCACCTGCCGGAGTTGCTCCGGCAGCATTCCCCCCATAAAAATGGCGTGGTCATATCCAAAAACGACAGGATTTTTATCTGTGCTGAACCAAAAGCGAACATGGAAGAACCATGAAAAGACACCCCCGGGTTTTCTGCCCGCATTGCAGCAACAGAATTCGCAAAAATGATGAAAACGGTATCATCCGTGATTGGTGCCCCCACTGCAATGTTTACTTTTATGAAAACCCGTTGCCGGTTGTCTCAGCTATTGTTGTACAGGAAAGGCGTATACTGCTGGTAAAAAGAGGAAAGGCCCCTTACAAAGACCTGTGGTGCCTGCCGACGGGATTCGCCGAAACCGGTGAAAGCATTGAAGACGCCGCATTACGGGAACTAAAAGAAGAAACCGGTATGGAGGGTAATATTCAGGGATTGGTCGATGTGGATTCCTGCACAAATTATTTCTATGGCGATCTTATTTTCGTAACCTTTGAAATTGAATGCACCACAGGGGAATTACGTCCCGGAGATGATACGGTCGCAGCAAAATATTTCCCCCTGCAGAACATCCCCAAACTGGCTTTTCGATCCAACAGCAAGGCGGTTGTAACGTACATTCGTGGCATGTCGGATTACTGGGCCATTCAAGATTCATTTTCCCTTTCCCTCAAAGAATCTTTGCCGCCTGAAGCAAAAAAGAATCTGCTTTCCGACCGTCTCGTGGATATGATCGAGAAAAATGCCCAGGATATCGCAGAAAAATGCGTTGAAGAGGTTCGGATCAACTGGTCAACAGCAGGGTATCACGATTTCGACCGGATCAGACTTTTCAAACGGTTTTTTATCATTTTAGCGCAATTCGGAAAATGGATGGGTGGATTTTACAGTGATAACGATATCCGAGTATTTTATACCAAGGTCGGTGTGGAAAGAAGAAAAGAAGGCTTGCCTCTGGCGGATGTACTCAGCACATTGAGCCTGATCAAAAAACAGGTTTTTAATTTTACCATCTCCCGGGGCGTCTGGGAAAAGACCATCAACATTTATATGTCCCTAGAAATGGACCGAAGAATCATGCTTTTTTTTGATAGGGTAACCTACTACATCACCAGAGGGTATGAGGCGGGGCCATCTTTATCCGTTGGCAAACGTCAGTAGTCGCCCTCCCACATATGGACTTAACGGCAGCAAGTTCTACTCGAGCGTGCCAGGCGGATTAGTTGATTCAGATTAAAACCTGAGCTTCCACAGGAACGAAAACAATGTAATATGATGTAATTATTATCAGCATGGCACTATAAAGTGCGATATTTTTTGAGGTTCTCTTAAGATGCAAGCTCAACGGTTTTTAGCCGTGGTAACCTTGAAGCCATTGCAAATGGATCTGAATGTCCATGTAAATCTTTACAATCATGAACGGAGGCATCAGGGCAAACGTTGTCAAGGCGGAACGCCGATGCGGGCTTTTATGGACGGCAAAAACCTCTTTGTCGGGAAAAATCTGGATGATTTGGTAGCAGCTTAAACCCGTGGACAATCCGGGGGAAACTCGCCACTGTCAAATCAAGCACTGTTCAGGACAGTTTAGCCGATAAGCTTGTCGGCACAGCGGAATGAATGCCGAATAATCTCGCCTCGTACGAAGCTGTGGCCATCACTCCACGATGACTTGGAGCGCTCATGCCCCCAATGGCCAGAGCCTTTCCGATTAGTTCCCGCCGTCTTTGCCGCTCCGCTGAAGCAAAAACAGTTTCCATATCGCCATGGGGGATCCGCCGCGATGACCTGTACTCACACACTATCAAGTCTTCTTGAAAAGGAGCAATGTTCGTATTTCGTCAGATCGGGGCAATACCATTTCCCGAATAAGCATGAGCTGTAAACGATTCGATAAAATCATTTTTCCCGCCTCATCCATCTCTTTTTGCCAACTACGTCCTTTCATGGCAATGATCACCCCTTCGTAACCACAATAAAGATTTGCCAACATCAGAAACCGTGACAGCTTGAAAGTGGCCCGCGAAATGACCACGTCGTATTGGCCGCTCCCAATGCTATTGCCAAGCGAATCTCCAACACGACATTTGTTGACGAGCACATGATGAAGACCGAGTTTCTGAACTGTATGATTCAAAAAGGACGTTTTTTTCCGGGACGCTTCAAGAAGGGTCACTCGTAATCTCCAGTCCGCGATAGCAAGAGGGATTCCCGGGAACCCCCCTCCTGTCCCCATATCCAGCAGTGTTCGAGCCGAAGGGGGAATAAGAGGCAACGGCAACAGAGAATCCAGAAAATGCTTGACGATAAAAATCGGGCCTGCGGTTACGGCCGACAGATTAATTTTGGTGTTCCATAGTTGAAATTCATCATAGAATAAGGAAAATTGGTCCAATTCACGAGGGCCAAGAGAAACTCCCATGGCTGCGGCTTCATCTGCAAGCATCTGTATTAACGCCTGTTCCATCTCTCATTCATTTCCAAGAAGGCCGGTCTTCCGTAAACAGTCCAGCTCCCATTCTTTATCCGGAAACACTTAACCATCTAGCAATAATGTTTGTACTTGACGAGTCCCATTCTTAGCATATAAACTCATGCACCATAGTGATCTACAACAAAAGACCCTAAAAAAGAAGGGTAGTTTCGGTAAAGCGACGATTTCTTGAGGTATCACATGCGGTGCTGTTTCTACGAATCAAGTGCTTGGCTTTACGCCGCTATTTACCGGCGCGGTTGTCCAAAAGGAGGCGAAACGTGGCAGATAAAAAGAAATATATGTTGAATGTCGAACTGACCCAAATGCTTAAAGGCGGGGTCATTATGGATGTAACCAATGTGGAACAGGCGAAAATCGCCGAAGATGCAGGTGCCGTGGCCGTAATGGCCCTGGAACGGGTCCCGGCCGATATTCGTAAAGATGGCGGTGTTGCCCGCATGTCCGACCCATACATGATCAGCGAAATCAAAAAGGCTGTTTCCATACCCGTGATGGCCAAAGTCAGAATAGGACATTTTGTCGAAGCACAGATACTGGAGGCACTGGGGATCGATTATATCGATGAAAGCGAAGTGCTGACGCCTGCCGACGAAGAATGTCATATCGACAAGACCAAGTTTGCCACACCCTTTGTCTGTGGTGCCCGAAATCTGGGAGAAGCTCTCCGGCGAATCGTAGAGGGAGCCGCCATGATCAGAACCAAAGGCGAAGCAGGCACGGGAAATGTTGTGGAAGCCGTACGCCACATGCGAACGATGAATCGGGAAATACGCCAACTGGCTCATATGCCGGTGGAAGAGGTGACTCCTTTCGCCAAAACAAACGGAATCCCCCATGAACTTGCCCTCCGGGTATGTAAATTGAAAAGACTTCCAGTGGTCAATTTTGCCGCCGGAGGCATTGCGACACCCGCTGATGCGGCACTCATGATGCAGTTGGGGTGTGACGGCATTTTCGTCGGTTCCGGCATCTTTAAATCCGAGGACCCGTCAGCGCGGGCGAGGGCTATTGTTAAGGCCACTGCTTTTTTCAATAACCCCGAGAAAATTCTTGAAATATCCATGGGTTTGGGAGAGGCCATGAAGGGGCTTGAGATCTCGGCTATCCCTGACGAACAGCTTTTTGCAGACCGTGGCTGGTAAATCAGCCTGTACTGATTTTTTAGCAAAGTTATTGCATCATTGAAAATCATAAATATTGCTGGCAAACACCGCAAAAGCCCCGTAACGACCATGGTGACTAAGACTGACTTTAGCCTGAATTCTTGTCTCATCCACATAGATCATGGGTGGCCCCAAGCCGCGGACACTTCGCTCACGATGAATTCCGATCCGACGAGACTCAATCTGCCAATATCGGCCCAAGTAAAGACAAAGGGTTCTTCGTACGTTAAAAGATTCTGATTGCACCTGCTGCTCGTGATGTCCAAGACAAAAAACTTTAAGATGCAGCGTTCCTTGGCATGCCTTTTCCCCCTGACAACAGAAGGCATGAACGTAATCCGGGCTGACCATAACGCTCACCGCAACGGGCCCATCCGGGCTTTCAACAAGACCACTCCGGTAATGACACCAAGGGGTTTGAAGAAATGGTTTGTCCAGAGAAACCAAATATTTCAGGGGGCCTGAATGAACAAGAGGATTGATCTGGCTGACGAGTTTATATGCGGCTTCCTTGGCGGCCCACAGGACCCATAGAATAACGGTTGGATTGCGTTCTTTTCGAATCAGGCTTTGCTCCTGCGGCAAAAAAACGCGTCTGACAAAACGTTCATCTTGGTTCTTTTCCAAGACATCCGGATGCCTCAAATCCACGACATCGTTCCCGACAGCTGGCAAAATACTGTTCCTCCATGGCGGACAGGTGGCGCACAATCTGTTCAGTATACTGCCGTTGCGCCCGCAAGCCATTCTGGCCGTTTTTCTTAATTTCCAACGTATCGATAAGACAGGTAAAGCGTTCCCCTCGTTTTGGCATATTGCTGTAACGTTCCTGATGATCTCCTCGCAGATACAGACACAAAACCCGGCAATCGTCGACCCCTTCCAAAAAACGGCCGACACCATAAGAAAAATTCTCAGTATCGACCCGGCCGGTCCGAGTCCGTCCGCCCTCTGGGAAAATCATCAGATTTTGTCCACGCCGGAGAAGGTGCAGACATTTGTCCAATACCTGCTTCATCTCTTCCCGATCTCCGCCGCGGCTGACAGGGATACATTTATTAATATAACACAGAAACGTGAGTAGGAAGTTTCTCTGGAAATTGGCTCGTTCAGGCAGGTTCCAAGGTAGGAGATTGTACTGAAAAACACAACGGTACATGGGGAACAAGGCGTAAGATAGAATCACCGAGTCGATCATGGTCAGATGATTGGAGCACACAAGCCAAGGTCCCTTATGTGCTTTAAAGAGAATTCGGCTCTGCTTCCTGACCTCCCGAATATTGTAGATGCTGTACCCGACAAATCGAATAATCACATAATACAAGGGTGTCAAAAAAAAGGCCGCCACCCAACCCAAAATATACTGAAGCTGAAAGAACCGCTTCGCCTTATCCCCCATATACAGTACTCCTAAGCGATTTTATCCTTGATCACCGCCACGGCATCGCCGATAGTCCTGATCTTATCCGCATCATCATCGTCGATAGAAATGTCGTAAACATCTTCACACTTGATAATGATGTCAACCAGACGAGCGGAATTGACCTTGAGATCGTTCAGGATATTGGTACTGTCTGATACCTTTTCCAGCAGTTCAGGATCCTTTACATAGGCTCGTAAAATGTTTACAAATTCCTCGCGAATCTTATTCTCGTCCATGTTTTTTTACTCCTTTGATTTTTTATTCTCTTCCCTTCCCATTATCCTCTCCGGCCTTTATGGCCGGGATTCCTCTAACACTTCCATTCAAGTTCGCCGCTGCTTATTCCTCCCATTTTTTAAAAATGAGGCAACTGTTGACATCGCCGAACCCAAATCCCGCCTTGGCGATCACCTTCGCCCCTGAGCCCTCGATCAAGCGATGGGGAATATGATCCTCATATGCGACGATTTCCGGATGCACATCTTCACAGTTCAGGGACGGATGAATGAAGTCCTTGTAAAGCTGAAGGGCCACTGCGGCACATTCGATCGCACCCGTTGCACCCAAGCAGTGACCTATCATGGACTTCGTCGAATTGATATAAGGAAAATTCCCCGGCCCCCGGCCCAACGCGCTGGACCAGTTTTTTAATTCGTAGGGATCGGCGAAGGTGGCCGTCAAATGGCCGTTGATCGCGTCAATTTCCTGGGGTGTGATTCCAGCGTCGTCTATAGCCAGACGAATACAGCGCACCACGCCTTCGGGGTTTGGGGCCGTCATGGAACCACCCGTTCGGTGGCCGCCGCAGTTGACGGCGCCACCGATGATTTCCGCGTAAATCCGGGCTTCGCGTTTACGGGCCGTCTCCAATTCTTCCAGTATGAGAATCCCGCCTCCCGCTCCAGGAACAAAACCGCCTGCGGAAGCGCTCATCGGACGGGAGGCCTTTTCCGGTTCGTCATTGAATTTTCGACAGATGACTCGCATGGAATCGAAACCACTCCAGATATAAGGAGAGGGGCCTTCGGATCCACCGGCCAGCATTCGGTCCGCCAATCCGGCACGAATCCGCCAGAGAGCATCGATAATCGCCTCATTCCCTGTACTGCAGGCGGAGGAGTTCGACGTCACCTGGTTTCCCAAGGCCAGGAGTCCTCCGATTCTGGCACTGGTTCCGCTGTTCATGACCTGTTCCACAATCCGGCTCCCCATGCGACGGGTTTTCCCCCCGTTGACCATAGGAATAACGATCTTGCCGATTGTATCCATTCCACCAATCCCCGATCCGATAATGGCGCCCGTCGCCCAGTCGACCTGATCCGAATCAGGATCCGGAACACAAAAACCAGCATCCTTCCACGCATCTATGGACGCAATCGCGGCATAACCAATGTTGTCATTGATCGACATACGCTCTTCCTCATCGAAGTGTTCATTAAGAAGCACATCGGTTCCCTGCGGCACACCTCCTACCTGACAGGCAAAATTCAAGTCCCGCAGTTCCTGCACAAAGCGGATGCCTGAACGTCCTTCACGCAGGGCTTGCTCGAAATCTGCGACCCCATGGGCATTGGGAGCAACTACCCCCATTCCCGTCACGACCACCCTGCGCCTCTTCATACTTGCACTCCCGCCCCAGCAAGAATGCCAAGGCATACGGTTTCGCCATTTTCTCTTTCCATTTTCACCCTCGTCTTCAAATTTCCCCTGCGGAAGTAAATTTTTTCGCCATGGATCAGAACGCGCTCCCCAGGAGAGACGATGCCGTTAAACTCAACGCCCTCAATAAAGGTAAAAAGTGTTGTCATTGATTTCGCTTCCTCAATGGACACGTTATTCTGTATCATGCTCAAATAAAGCCCGTACACCACGACTCCGGTCTGCGCCATGGCCTCCACCAGAATGACACCGGGTGTAATGGGACGATTCGGGAAATGTCCCCTATAAAAATATTCATCCTCGCGAAAACGGTATGCCCCAAGAACCCGATTTTCGTCCAATTCGATAATCTCATCGACAAAACGAAAAGGTGGCTGCTGAGGAACCGCCTTCAGGATCAGATCCATCGTTTCACGATCAGCCGCCATATAGACCTCCATTGACATGGATAACCGTTCCGGTGATGTAATCCGCCCTCGTCGCCAGAAAGGCGACAACATCGGCAATTTCTTCCGCCTTACCCAACCGCGCCAATGGCACGTTCGCCAGGATTCTCTCTTTGACCTCCTCGGGCAATTCTTGCGTCATGGTCGTGTCGATGAAACCCGGAGCAACAGAATTCACCAAAATGTTTCGTCCCCACAGCTCCTTGGATAAAGATTTAGTAAACGCATCCAGAGCCGCCTTTTCCATGGTGTAGGGAATCTGACCGGGATTTCCCATATGCCCCACAACACTGGAAATGTTGATAATACGTCCCGTATCCTTCCGTAGCATGAACTGCCTGAGGATTCGCTTGGTCAGATACCAAGTCCCTCGCATGATTGCCCGTTGGCGGTCAAAATCTTCCATTTTCATGGAATTGATGTCACCATTGATGGAGATTCCTGCAACGTTAACCAGTACATCGACCCGCCCAGCCACTTCCTTGATCTGGTTGACCATGCGTTCGACCTGTTCCGGATCCGTCAGATCGGCCTCGACCAGAAAACCCTCCTCAATCTCATCCAAAACAGCTTGTGATGCTTTCTCCACGATAGGGATGTAATTAATCCCCACGCAAAAGCCTTCGGCGGCAAGAACCTTGGTGCAGGCCGCACCGATTCCTGTTCCACCTCCGGTGACAATCGCTACCGGTCTTTCCATCATACCGCCTCCTTGATCATGCCTCCGAGGGAATTCGGAGAACGTTCGGGGTAATCGGGATACACAATTCCCTGAAAGAGTCCTACTTTAGCCCGTTTGACCTCGCCTATCAGTTCACCGTCCACCAAGATCCGCCCGTCACCGATAGCCACACTGGATCCCGATTGTTTAAGTTGGGAAAAACGCTTCACCTCAATTTCGAAACGAACCATCTTGTTATACGGACGTATCTGGCCGTTAAAATTGACCTCACCACATCCGAGAGCTCGCCCGGCCCCCAACCCTCCACGCCAAACACAAAAATAACCGAGCAGTTGCCAGATTGCATCGACGCATAAACATCCTGGTTGCACCGGGTCACTCACCATGTGACACTGAAAATACCAAGCATCGAGACGGATATCCTGTTCGCCGATGATTAGTCCCTGATTCCCCTCCCTTTGAATGAGCGGGATCCGGTGTATCATCAAAAAAGGAGGGGCCGGTAACCGGGCATCAAAGCCTTCCGGAGGATCCTCGACCAACCGACCATAGGCAAAACCGATCAAGTCTTCCATGCTAAACTGGGTTCTCTTAAGAAATTCCTCATATTTCATTTTTATATTCCTTTACTCCAAGCATCATGTGCGTCCAGGTCAGCCCCGAGCCCACCAAGGCAATGGCTACATGATCGCCCGGTACCAGTTCATGCCAGTGTTGGCTGAGTACTATTGGAGCTCCGGCACAGCCGGTATTCCCATAAGATTCCACGTTATGCCAGTGATTGATTTCCGGAATCTCGGCGCGCTCGCAAACCGTCTGCAGCATACCCAAATTGGCTTGATGGCCGATGAATTTGAAATGTCCGTTCGTAATGGGAAACTGTTTTTTCAGCATCCGAACCGAATCAGTTGTTTTACGGATGGCAAAAGCCTGCACTGCGTGACCATCTTGGTGAAAGTGCCCCATTCGGGGGATGATCACCTTATCCCAAGCTGCCGGTTTCGATTGACAAAAACAAGAGGAAAACATCATTGGTGCTGGCACCTTTGTGGAAACCACCGCGGCGGAACTGCCATCCCCAAATAAGACTGCCACACTGCGATCTCGATAATCCACGCTTTTTGTCATGTTTTCCGGATTCACCAGCAGCACATAGGGAGGAAGCGCCTCGGGTCTCATTGCCTCCAGGAAGTGAATCTGCATGCCAAAACTGGTACAGGCGGAATTCAGGTCAAAACAGATGGCGTTAATACCCAACCCTGAAGCGATGCTGGCCGCCTCTGCGGGAATTGCATTGTCGGGAACACAGGTTCCGGAAATAACCAGACCGATGTCGGCAGGGCTTATTCCTGCCCTTTCGATCGCCATCCTGGCGGCCTTTGCTCCTGTCTGTGCATTCGTATAAACACTCGCTTCGAATGCCCCGCGAGGATCTTCATTTTTCGTTGTGCGGATATAATCCAGATCCAGGACCGTTCGCCGCGAATGGATCCCGACACGCTCAAGGACCCATTGTTCACTGCTCCCAATATCTAATGCCTCTAAAAAAGTGTTGTCAATGACGTTTTCTGGATGAAAATGACCAACTCCGTGGAGATAAAGCATCTTTAGATGATCTCCCGTCCAATGATCATATTCTGAACCTCTCGCACCCCTTCATATATATCAATGATATGCGCGTCTCGAACAAGTTTGGAGATTTCGTATTCCATCATAAAACCATAGCCTCCATGGAGATGAAGACCCTCGTTCGCACAGAACAACCCGGCTTCAGCACAAACATTCTTCGCCAATGAGGCGTAAACTCCTCGATCCGCATCCTGGTCCTGCACCTTGATTGCTGCTCTCATGAGGGTCAACTCCCCTAATTCTACCTTGCGCCACATCTCGACCAGCATGTCCCGGGCCACTGGCAGATCGCAAATTCTCTCTCCGAACTGCTTACGCTCCCGAGTGTAAGCCAGTGTCACATCCAAAGCACGGCGGGCCAACCCTAATCCAATGGCCGCCACCATGGGACGGGCGAAGTCAAGGACATCCACCACATACTGAAAACCCCGTCTGCGATCGCCAATGATCTGGTGGGGTTCGATAATCACATCCTCGAAGGTCACGCTGGCCGTATTGGAAAGTCGTTGACCCAGTTTGTCTTCAGGTTTGCCGATCAGAATCTTGCCCCCATTGGGCAGAATGATTTCTCGGCTGGTTGTAATGGGGCCATTCAGGTCATCCGGACGAAGCGGAGGCACCGGCACAATGACGCAGGCCATCAATTGGCTGGAGGGTTTCCCCACCTTGCAGAAGACTGTATATTGAGATGCGTAGGAAGCATTTGTGATAAAGCATTTGGCGCCGTTTAATACGTAATGATCGCTGTTATCCATCTTCCTGATGAAAGTCGTCATAGCGGAATTATCGGAGCCTGCGTTGGGTTCAGTCAAACAGAACGAGGAAAGCAGCGGTTCATCCACAAAGGGTTTCAGAAACAGTTCCTTTTGTTCATCCGTCCCGTTCTGAGCAATGACCACATTGGCGAGATCGTTGCACATGGCCGATGTCGATATGCCTGTGTCTCCGTAGGACAGTTCACGAATGATCATGGTCGTCGACACGACATCCACTTCGTAACCTTTTACAGATTCGGGGATGCAAAGATTCAACAGACCCAGTTCCCATGCTTTTTGAATCGTTTTCCAGGGGAAAGCATGTTCCTTGTCCCAGGTCATGGAAAAGGGAATGATCTCATTTTTGACGAACTTCGTCACCATGTCAAAATACATCTGCTGATTTTCATCGAGTCTGAAATCCATGACCGATATCCTTTCTGTTCCGCCGCCGTCTTCCACGCGGCTCATTAAAAATTGTTTTCAAGTCCGCCTCACTTACATCTGGGAGGGGCTGCAGAAAATCCCCTCCACTATGCAGACGGATCACCATGTGACTATTTTTTATTGGAATAAACGTTCTGCGGCAGATAAGGCAGTAACAGATGAACAATCCACTTCCATGGTTTGAAAGAAGGCCCGGAGAGGACGTCCCGGACCTACCTCATAAATCTTCTCTGCTTGAGAAGACAACTCAGTCATATTATCCACCCAATTCACGGTGTTGCTCAATTGCAAAACCAAGTTGCGGACGATCTCATTCTTGTCGTCGGCATGAAATCTCCCCGTGTAGTTGGAGGTAACCCCCACGGCCTTTTCCGATGCCATTCCCCCCTCAAACTCGTGGAGGGTTTCCGCGAAAGACTCTTCAATGGGTGACATGAATCGGCTATGGAACGGTGCGCTGACATTGAGCGGTACAAATCTGACGGGCTGATCCTTGGATAAAACTTCAGTCAAACGTGATTCCGCCTCGGTCATGAATTTAGCGTCGCCGCTGATGACGACCTGCTTTGCGGAATTGACATTCGCAACATCAATAGGCAATCCGGTTAAAGTCTGCCGAATCGTCAAAACATCCACTTTTTCTCCAATCACGGCCGACATAGCGCCAATTCCAACCGGTGTACTCTCCTGCATAAGGCGTCCCCGGGTATGAACAATCCGTACCGTGTCTCCCAAAGGCAACACCTCTGCAGCCACCATGGCTGTAAATTCACCAAGGCTGTGCCCACCGAAATAAAGTGGAGAAAAACCATAAAGCGATTTAAGACCTCGCATCATAGCAACTTCCGTTGTCACAATGCACGGTTGCGTGTATTCGGTCAAATTTAATCGCTCATCCTCACCGAAACACATGGCCGCCACATCCCAACCCAACGCTTCGGAAGCTTCTTCGTATACCTGTTTGCATACCGGAATCTGATCATAAAAATCTTTCCCCATACCAGCCCGCTGCGAACCCTGACCCGGGAAAACCACAGCAACCTTTTCCTGCCTTGCCATATTTCATACTCCTGAATAGAATTCAACACTGAAGACTCACCCACCCTTAAGCATAATATGTGCCAATTCTAAGCAAAAAGGCCGATCTATATTTTTCGATGATATTCTCAGATATTACGCATTCTGAAAAAAGCGGAACAAAAAAGAAAAGAGAGTAATTCCGGGACAAACTGTGTAAATAAGTTCTACAGTGCATAATTCATTACGCAGTTTTACAAGAGGACCTCGAAGATAACGAGGAATACGTTACGATCCGAGAAACACCCCCCAGTCACCTTGGATTGTTTCAAAAGTCAGTAGATTGTGAAGGTGATCGGCAAACTCCTGCCGCGAAATATTCCGTGCCCCCAGTGACGCCAGGTGTTTCGAGTAAATTTGGCAGTCTATGAGACCAAATCCACGTGCCGCCAACTGCTTTCCAAGAATGATCAAAGCCGCCTTCGACGCATTGCTGACCGCCGAAAACATGGATTCTCCAAAAAAACAGCGTCCCAAAGAAATCCCATAGAGTCCCCCCGCCAGAACTTCCCCCTGCCATGCTTCCACTGAATGAGCGTAACCCAGTTCGTGAAGGGCAACGTAGGCTTCTTTCATTTCCCCTGTAATCCAAGTGCCTTGCTGTCCTTTTCTGGGTTTCTGACAGGCTGTAATGACACCGTAAAAATCACGATCGTAGGTAATCCGGAAACGTCCTTGCCGTAAGATTTGTCTCATAGTTTGTGATATATGAATTTCGGAAGGGAAGAGCACAAAACGCGGATTGGGTGACCACCAGAGAATAGGCTCCTCATCTGTATACCAAGGGAAAATACCCTGTCGATAAGCTTCCAGGATTCTCTCGGGTGAGAGATCTCCACCAACGGCAAGAATCCCACTGGGTGATGCCTCATCTGAGGAAGGGGAAATGATATGCTCTATAAGTTCAAATATCGGCATGCTTCACCACTCTGAATGAATGCCTCTGTGACTATCAAAAATTGCTTTCTTCAAGGACTATCTCAAACACGACGTAAATTCCCATGACTGCTTTCTGACAATGGGACCATGGTCCGAACAAAAAAGGCAGAGTCAGCCACACCTCTGCCTTTGAGGAAAATGGGGTGAATGCTCATTCACTCCGCATCATTTCTGGATTTCTTTAAGTCGCTCGATAAACTGTCTCATGTATTGTTCTCTAACTTTTAGAGATCGGCGGAATTCCCGGTCATCCGTGTTCACAACCTCCCTCCTCAGATCTGGGAAATATCTTTCCAAAATTTCTAAGAGGATACGAGCCTCTTCGTTCGTCAGTTCCATGGCTAACATTGCGAACCTCCTTTCCCAGAAGATCCCGTTTTGCACCGACACCGGACTTATGGTTTCATCAACTGCTCCTTGGTCGCTCCTACCGGATACACAGGAAAAATTTCAAAGCGAATCACATCTATCCAAGCCGCTTTTGAAGCAATCAAACCTTTGGCATCCGTATCGACGACATAGATCGTACGACACCCCTGAAGATCATAAAACTCTGAAAGAACCTTAACGTCGGAAGGCCATTCCCAAGTTACTCTTCGGGTCCTCACTTCTTTCTCATCCATAGGTTCCCATGTACAAATCATCATGAAATACATAGCGCACCTCCCCGTGAAATGTTGGAAAGGAAAAACAAAATGGGGCACCCCTCCGGATGTCTAAAATTCCGGAGGGGAAAACAGATAAATTTGAAAACGGATCTTTCCATTGCACGCCTCGACTGCCAGTCGACATCAAAGCAGCCTTATGTTAAATGAGATAATACACGAATAATAGAAACATATTGTCTATTTAAAATGTGGTTGATACTGAATCTGTCAATACTTCGACTATGATAGAAAGCAAGCGATTCAAAGAGAAAGCTGTACCCCCCTTGCCGTTAAAAATTGGGGTTTACGTATCCTTAGCAACTTGAATAGGCGGTCTGCCAAGGGTATCTTGTCAAACCATGCACAGTTATGGTCTTGATTCAATGCCGTGGGCAATCTCAACGCCCGGCATTCTATGCCGTCCTTGCCGCGCATGGCAAACATGTTTCGCGGTGCAACGCACGTTTTTACTTCCGCCTGATAATTCTGACAAATTTTGCAAACCGCTTTTTTCATGATTCCCTCCCTTGAAAGTGATGGTTAAATTCTTCATTACCCTCTTCCATACGAGGAAAGGCGATGGATTTGCCCGAGAACCCTCTTCCTTCCGTACCAGACAGTATCTATGGGGAGTTACCTCACCCAATTCGACAAGAACACGCAATATTCGGAATCACCCGCCCGCTCCAGCATGGCGGTCATTTCAAAAAAACAATCCCACCTTTTAAATCCTGATTATCATTACCTGATTTTTTCTGTCAATGTTTTTCTAAACGATAACAAAAGACCCTTCCGAAGATTTCTTCAAGAACTTGTTTCCAGGGTCAATTTTACGACTACTCGCTCACGTTCTTGAATCCAAGGGCAACCTGACTTTCTTTATTTCATAGCGGTTCTTTTCCTCGATGTGTGGTGTTTTGTCGTTCCTTAAACGATTTCGAAATTTGGAAGATGCGCTTCGTCTTTAATTCTGATAAAGAACTGGTGGTATTCATTCGGACTAGGAGGAACAAAACCATGCCGTTTCAGGCCAACATAAAAGTTTGTTTCAGTGACATCGATAACGCGGGAATTGTTTACTATCCCAGATTTCTACACTATTTTCATGTGGCTCTCGAAGATTTTTTTGCCCTGGAGCTTGGTGTTGACTACTCGACACTACTGCAAAAGCACCGTATCGGTTTTCCAACGGTCCATCTGGAGGCAGATTTCCGACGCAAACTAAGCTATGGTGATCACTTGCTTGTCGAAGTCGGAGTCGTAAATATCGGGAATACCTCCGTTACCTGGGATTATAATGTCTCCCGTATCCAAGAACCGGCCAAGATCGTTACAGAGGGGAAAAACATTACGGTCTGCATGAACATGGATACTTTCGAAAAACGGGATCTGCCAGCGTGGCTGAGGACACTCCTGGAGAATTACCAGGAAAAATGCCGCCTCCTGAAATGCGCCCACGACAATGCCTGTACAAGAAATTGAATGGGGGAGTTATTGTTTGTATTCGGCGTCAATGGCAATCGAAATGCCCCCTCGAACAGCAAAAACTGCTGTAATCCTGCAGTAGCGTGGCCCCAAAGCAGCGACCACATCATCGAGAATCATGTTCGCCGCGTGTTCGTGGAAGAAGCCTTGATCACGGAAGGACCAGAGATAAAGCTTCAGTGATTTGGACTCGAGGATCTTTTTGTCCGGGATGTAGGAAATCTTAATTTTGGCGAAATCCGGCTGTCCAGTTAGGGGACACAGGGTTGTAAATTCTTCGGATTCCATGGTGACCATGTAATCCCGCGTCGGATGATGATTGGGAAAAGTCTCCAGCTTGCGGACAGCTGTGGCTTTGCTTCCTAGCAACGTCAGGCCTTCCAAATCCGAGGTTTGCGTTTTTTTCTCCATCGATACGTTCCTTTTTTCATGCTTGGCAGGCGTGTATTCATGAACTTCCTAACAGATTTGTCACGTTGGAGTGTTCATCGCTTGGTTGGTCAAGTTCACCGAACCTTCTATAAAGTATAACAGAAAATCATCATCCGTTAAAACAGTTTTTGCGGGAATGCAGCAATACGCCGCTCGGTAAAATGGCTCTAGGCGAGTCAGGACAGCCGGTCATGATTCTTTCTCGGACAAATACTTGTTGTCAGCAGCAATGATAGTGTATATACGCCCTGAAGTGATTTATTCCCGGTAAGGAGAAAACCATGAACGATTCAGTGAACTTTCAGAATAAATGTGTCAATACTATTCGCTTTCTAGCAACAGACGCCATCGAGAAAGCGAAATCCGGCCATCCGGGCATGCCCATGGGTGCAGCGCCCATGGCTTATGCCCTTTGGATGCGACATCTGAAACACAATCCCAAGAACCCCAAATGGCCGAATCGAGACCGTTTTATCCTGTCGGCGGGCCATGCCTCCATGCTCCTTTACACCTTGTTGCATCTGACAGGTTATGACCTCAGCCTGGAGGATATCAAGGCCTTTCGCCAGTGGGGGAGCAGAACGCCCGGACACCCGGAATTTCCCCACACACCTGGTGCGGAAGTCACAACAGGACCACTAGGACAGGGAATCAGCAATGCCGTGGGTATGGCAATCGCCGAGGCTCATTTGTCAGCTCGGTTCAATCGGCCGGGACATGTCATCGTCGATCACTACACATACGTTCTTGCCTCCGACGGTGACCTGATGGAAGGCGTCGCCTTTGAGGCCTGCGCTATAGCTGGACATCTGGGGTTGGGAAAACTCATTGTCCTCTATGACAATAATCATGTTTCTCTGGCTGGTTCAACCTCCCTCACGTTTTCAGAAGATGTCCAGACGCGCTTTACCGCCTGTGGCTGGCAGGTCCTTCATGTCGAGCAAGGAAACGACATCGACGCCATAGACAAAGCAATCGAAGAGGCACGGAACGATACCCTGCGCCCTTCTCTCGTTTCCATCCGTACAACCATCGGATATGGGGCGCCTTCCAAAGAAGGGACCGCAGATGCCCACGGCTCACCCCTGGGAAAGGAGGAATTGATGTCAGCGAAAACCCGACTCGGCTGGCCTCTGGAACCTGATTTTCATATTCCTGGTGATGTCCTGGAGCATTACCGTGCATCCGTGTTCAAGGGTGAAACGGCAGAAGGCAAATGGAAGGAAATATTTGCTGAATATGGCAAAGAGTATGGAGATCAGGCATCTGAATTCGAGCGTATGACTCGGGGTGATCTGCCGTCAAACTGGGATTTGATCCTTCCAACATTAGGTCTTGAAAGAAAGCCATCGGCGACCCGAAAATCGGGTGAGGCAATTTTGCAGGAATTGGCCGGAATTCTGCCCGAATTGATCGGTGGTTCGGCAGATCTGAACCCTTCGACCTTTACATGGCTCAAAGGCTTCGGCGATTTCCAAAACCCGGACCGGCCGCATGAGGGTGTGCAGGGCAGAGTTGGTGGTGACTGGGGCTACAGCGGTAGAAACATTCACTTCGGCGTACGGGAACACGCGATGGGGGCCATTGCGGTGGGCATAGCGCTTCACGGCGCCCTGATTCCTTACACGGCAACCTTTTTTACATTTGCGGACTACATGCGTCCACCGATTCGACTAGCTGCCCTCATGGGCCTCCGAATTCTTTTCGTGTTCACACATGACAGCATCGGCTTGGGTGAGGATGGCCCCACGCACCAGCCGGTCGAGCACTTGATGAGCCTCCGGGTTATGCCGAACCTGACAGTGATCAGACCCGCCGACGCGGCGGAGACGGTTGAAGCCTGGCGAACAGCCCTTCTAAACACTTCAGGCCCCACAGCCTTGGTTCTGACTCGTCAGAACGTATCAGCACTCAATCGCGAAACACTTGCTCCGGCAACGGGTCTGCGGCAGGGAGGCTATATCCTCCGTGACCCGGAAGGAGGCAACCCGGAAATCATTCTTATCGGCACGGGTTCGGAAGTAGAAATTGCCCTGGCCGCTGCTGACACTTTGGCCGCTGAGGGAAAACGGGTTCGGGTGGTTTCGCTCCCCTGTTGGGAAATCTTCGATGCACAGCCTGCGGCATATCGGGAAAAAGTGCTGCCCGAACACATAAAACTCCGGGTTGCCGTGGAAGCGGGAATCAGACTGGGATGGGAGCATTACGTCGGCACAGAAGGGAAAATTATTGGGCTGGACTCATTCGGTGCCAGCGCTCCATCACCGATTCTGTTCGAGAGGTTTGGTATCACTGCGGATGCTCTAGTGCATGCGGCAAAAGAGCTTCTTAGATAGGGAAGGAATTTCGAAAACGAAATAGGGAGGCATACCCTATTTGCCTCCCGTGCCTTTCGTGCTGACCGCAATACTGGTCTATTGAAAACCCGATTCCCTTGATGTTTCATATGCTTAAATAAAGAAAATGTTGTAAGGTTCTCTTCTTGACAGCCGGGCTGGCCTTTCCCTATAGTTGTCTTACGATTCGCACATCAACCGATGAAGTTAGCCACCGGGGTATGTGTAACCGGATTTCACCATCACTGCAGTAAAAAAAGAGCCACGCAGGGGTCGGGATATGCATCGTGAAGTATAATTCTTCCGTGATGACCTATTTCATGCAGACTGGGGGTACCAGGCGAAACATACGCCTTCTGGTCCGTTTTTTTCTCGTCTTGGCGGGGATGGTGACAGCCTACAGCATCATCTTCCATTTTCTGATGGCCTTCGAAGGCAGGGCACATTCTTGGATTACGGGCTTTTACTGGACCCTGACGGTAATGACCACATTGGGTTTCGGCGATATTACCTTCAATTCCGACTTGGGCCGCTCTTTTTCTCTTCTTGTTTTGCTGTCCGGCGTGGTCTTCCTCCTAACCCTTCTCCCGTTCACCTTCATCAAATTTTTCTATGCACCCTGGATTGAAGCAGAATCCCGCAAGAGAACCCCGAGGGAGCTGCCGCCGGAAACAAAAGATCACATCATCATTACAAACTATGATTCCGTCATCCAGGCGCTTATCGAAAAACTAAAGGATCATAATTACGCATATGTGCTTATCATGGAGGATTACAAGCAGGCCTTGGAATACGCCGACATGGGTTTGCGCGTTGCCGTGGGCAATATCGATGATCCCGAAACCTATCGGAAAATGAGGGTTGAACGTGCGCGAATGGTCGTTGCCACCAATCGGGATGAAATCAACACAAACATTTCCTTGACCGTGCGGGAAGTAACAGAAGAGGTGGCGATTATCACCACAGCCAACTCTCCTTATTCGCTGGACATCCTTCAGATGGCGGGCAGCAACCGGGTACTCCAGTTTTATGATATTCTGGGACGCTCACTGGCTACCTGGACGGTCGGTGGTGACTGTAAGGCGAACATTATCAGTCGGTATGACGATCTGCTCATTGCAGAATTTCCTGCAATGGGTACCCCCTTGGTTGGGAAAACCCTAGCAGAAAGCGGATTGAGGGAAAACATTGGTGTTCATGTCGTGGGGATCTGGGAGCGGGGACATTTCTTTATTCCGAGCGCCGAAAGCCTTATTACTCGAACCAGCGTGCTGGTGTTGGCCGGATCTGAGGAAACGTTGACCGCTTACGATGAAGTATATTCCTTTTATCATATTTGCAAACTGACAACGGATCCGGTTTTAATTGTTGGTGGAGGACGGGTAGGGTATGCTATTGCGGAGCGCTTCAAGGAACGCGGCACCCCTTTTCTGATCATTGAAAAAAACCCTCGGAGAGAACGGCCGAGTGAGCATGTTGTCATCGGTGATGCCGCTGACATACACACATTACAGCGTGCCTGGCTTGAGAAAGCCCCGGCTGCGGTCATCACAACCCACGATGACGCAACCAACATATACCTGACCAAGTATCTGAGAAGTCTAAAACCCGATTTGCAGATTCTCAGCCGGGCAAATCTCGAACGCAACGTATCGACACTCCATCGTGCCGGCGCCGACTTTGTCATGTCTTATTCTTCCCTAGGGGCCAACGCCATTTTCAATTTCCTGAATCAAGAGGAGGCGGTGACGCTGACGGAAGGCTTGAATATTTTTCATCTAAGGGCTCCAGCGTCTCTGATCGGCAAAACTTTAGCGACCTCGATGATCAGAGAAAAAACCGGATGTTCCGTTGTTGCCATCAAAGAAAAGGGCGCTATGCAGATTAATCTTGATCCATTGATGCCGATTCGGGAAAATGCCGAGTTGGTTCTGATCGGAACCCAGGAAGGGGAACGAAAATTTCTGGCCTGGCAAGAAGAGAGAAAATAGGAACGTTCCGCTTCAATGGTCTCTTTTGGCAGAGCGTCCACGCTGGCCTCTCCCACGCGCTTGCATCACCGGGTCATACTTGATGTATCAATGAAAAAACCATGCTGAGAAAACCTCATGCCACCCAGGTATTGCCGCTGTAGGGATTTGCAACCCATCCGGAAAGCCCCCCACGTCGCTGAGGTTATGTATGTACTTGAGATTATAAACGGTTATTTTTGATCTTTCATTTGGCCGTCTCTGCATCTTCTCGCTTTTTTATCCACGCCTAACATTTTGTCAGAATATTGCACAAAAGAACTTAAGTTTTTCCTCCCGCCGTCGATTTAAAGTAATATCTTTAGCGTGCACGGCGATTCCTTCTCCACATGCCCGGCTTAAACAGTTGGGATGTGCGGAAGCGTTAATATAAATATCAAAGACGGGAGGATTCTCTGATGTTAATCATCCTTGTTCAGGCTGAGGTCAAGCCTCCTTATGTGGAGGCATTTAAAAAAGCGTGTATCGAAAATGCCCAGGAAACCATGAAAGAAGAGGATGTCATCCGTTTCGATATTGTGCAGCAACAGGACGATCCAACGCGCTTTGTGATGATTGAGGTTTACCGTAACCGAGACGCGCTGTCTCGAAACAAAGGAACGCCCCATTATAGGACCTGGCGTGACAAGGTTCTGCCCATGATGGCCTATCCTCGAAAAAACACTTTTTTCACCCATGTGTATCCTGAGGCCAAAAACTGGTCCTGACAAAACGGACCGTCAATAAACAGAGCCCCCGCGCTTTGTTTTTGCCGTATTGCAATGGCTCTCTTCGTTCAGCAGGGTATGGTGCGATCTCTCCTGATACCGGTCGGTCCCGCCACAACCCAATTTAGCTCTCGTCTTTACCTGACATGCTTCCGTCTGTCTGTATCTCTGGAAATTTTCTACGGTTGGTAACCTCACAAAAACATCCATAGGGAAAAGGAACCAAATTATCAATTAGACCCGCAGGCTTTGCAGCCGTCCAGAAAGGTTCCAGCGTTTTAAGAGCCGGGCGACCACAGGTGGCACAAGGTGCTCCCAAGGCTGATTTTTAACGATGGCCCGGCGGATATCCGATCCACTGAGTCCTTTCTGCTCTGGAGCCACCTCCCACAGAACATGGGTCCGCAGACCGAGACGAATGAAGGTGTCCCGCTTTTTCCGACCCCAGTCGTCATAAATCGAGACAAAAAACACCGCATCTTTCGGAACATAGCAGAAATAGAGCTCCGGAAGGTTGACGGGGAAGGGAACGATGGTGAATTCCCGGCAATCTATCCCTGCTTCAGTCAGGCTCTCCTGGATCAGCACTTGACGTTCATAGTAGGTTAACGGGTTGGCCTCTCCACAACTGCGGTTCGGGTCGGACGTGTCTTCTCGGATTAAAGTCGGGTCAGGGTTGGTGATACCCACAACCAGATGCCGACACAGGGCCTTCCCCGCAAGAAGATACTTCATATGGTCCATATGAAGTATCTGGAAGCGGCCGTGAATGAATCCCACTTCATAAATGGGTCCTTCAGGGGCACCATTCCCTGACATTTGCAAATCCCTTATCTGCCACGGTGTGACTAAAATTTAAATGGTTCGTACCGCCCGGGCCAGAACATCTGATCCTCGTCCGTATCCATAATATCCATGAGCTTGATCCGGTCAAGGTGATTGAGGATCAGATACATAAGCTCACGATCTCGAACTGTACCCAGCGCTCCGGCGGCCACACTGATTTCATCAAACCTGACCACGGCATCCCTCCGTACCCCTTCCCCGCACAAGGTCAGGGGAACCGGTTCGCCCGAGTGGACAAGGGGGCCGCGACTTGGCGTGGAATGATCTGAGGTGACCACAGTCAGGATATCGGGATCGCCCAGGAGCCAGTCGAGATGCCCCCCAATAGCCCGATCCAAGGATTCGATAACCCGCTTTTTGAATTCAGGATCCTTCATATGGGCCGCTTCATCAGGAGCTTTCGTATGGACATGGATGAAATCATACTGCCGGGAACTGTCCCTTGCTTTTGCCAGCCGTTTGGATAAATCGGTCTGCGGATTGTCCATTGCCGGGATTTTTTGAAAATCAAGACCAATATACTTACTTAAACCGCCAAAAACGGCACCCGAAGCAATGGACAAACCTTTCAAGCCGTAGCGTGAGGAAAAGGGTGTAACCCGCTTGAGACGACCGGCCCGCTGAGTAACAAGCCCGTTCAAAGGGGGAAGCCTTTCCTTTTTCCTTTTTACATTGACGGGGTGTTTGTTCAATGCCTGGTGAACATGTATCAGGTAGGCCTTGAGCGCTTTCGCCGTGTTCACGGCATCGACCTCCAAAGCGTGGCTTTTCCAAGGAACCGGATTCATCATAAATGCATCGTCACGCATGGGGTTTGTGTCGGTCACAAATGGGCTAACCGATCCTCTTAACACCAAAACCCCGAAAAGTTTCCCAATGTGGTGGAAGGTGATATCGATATCGTTCCAAACAAAATGTTTGATGACAGGAATCAGTTCGGTGATTTCATCGACGGTAGCTGGGGGCGTGTCCCGTTTGAGAAAGAACACCCTGTCCTCTGATGTGATGGTGGATATATGAGTCAGCAAAGCGACATCATCAGCGGTCAACGGCACCCCTGCCCCAAGGGCCTCCAGTGCGCCCCGTCCCGGAAAATCGACCTGATCGTATCCGAAAATGGCAAAGTGCGCTTTCTCGCTGGGAAGAGCCAACCCCAGTTGCGCGGCATGATACAGTCCGTTGGTTCCGACGGCGGCCATGTGGTCCAGAGCGGGCGTGTGAGCGGCCTGCAGCGGCGTCTGATGCCCGAATATTTCGTAAGCGCGGTCTCCCAGGCCATCAAGCAGAATCAGGATGCATTTTTTCATCGCCGGCTGTCCGGTTAAGGATGAATGGTCGCCACGTAAAACATTAACAATCCTTGACTAATCGAGATTATCTTACATATCAACAATTTATCCGCTATTTTACTGAAACCGCAATAAACGCTGATCCGCGTGAGGCATTGATAATCGGACTCTTAGTTTACTCGTTTTGGGCCCCCGATTCAACAACTATCGCATTGCCGAATTGCCTCACATTAAAAGTAACCGGGGAGTGGTTTAAGATTTCAAACGGTTTACAAAACCCCAACCCCGCAAAAGGGGAAGGCCTTCCTTCTACAATCGGGAAGAGATTCTAACTCCCCTCAAACGAACCTGGCTTGAAGCCAATCTCCCCTGTTCAAAGCGCCTCAAGGCCATCCTGCCCCTTTGGCTGCCGGGGTACAACCTATGCTTCGGCAAACTCACGACTGAGGTGAACCAGGCATTGCTTACAATCTCCCCAGCCACCATCGACAGGCTCCTGAAACCCGTCCGATTCACACGGTCCAGACCCTATCACAAAGACGACAACGCACACATTGAACAAAAAAACTGGACCCATGTACGACAATGGCTCGGTTACCAAAGGCTAGACAAACCCATGATCGTCCCCGCTCTTAATGAACGCTATCGACGCGAATGGAGAACCTTTCATAACTTCTTCTGCCCTTCCGTCAAACTCCTCGCCAAAAAACGGTGTGGATCTAAAACCATCAAACACCATGACTTACCAAAAACACCCTATCAAAG